>Ga0154922_132_pt1 | contig 64587 bp, 59 predicted proteins | sample RifCSPhighO2_01_FD_105891 | JGI IMG/M metagenome (GOLD analysis project Ga0154922, IMG submission 105891) | Candidatus Sungbacteria bacterium RIFCSPHIGHO2_01_FULL_47_32
AAGTGACTAAGTTTGTTGAAAAATTGTATGAAGCTGGTGTACACCCCGAAAGGTCGGTCTATAATTTTGGGATAGGAGACGAGGGGGACATTATATACGTCGAGCCATTCCCAGCTTTTTATTTTAGTAAATCAAAAAGTCGTTGGGTGTTGGCTTTTTCTCCCACAAAGATAAAGCTAGCAATAGCGGGCCTTAAGGATGATGAAACACGCAGTAGCGCCCAGCAATATCTTGAAAGGATATTTCAACTTTTTGCCGAAGAGAAAGAAAAGGTAGCACCTGATAGCGATTAATAATTTCCCATTCATATCGCATATCAAAAAATGTTATGAGATATAAAATTTTTATGAATCAAAATACCAACAAAGCAAAATTCCGGTGTGTGCTTCACGGTAGCTTCCGGAAGCATTTTGGCGAAATTCAGCGCATTCATCGTTTGTTTACGGATGCTGGCATTGAAGTTTTGGAGCCGAGCGCTTCGGAAGTTATCGGAACAAAAGACGGTTTTGCAATGCTCTCAACCGATACGGAAACCGATTCGCGCATGATAGAGCTGTTGTATCTGCATAATCTTAAACGTCTCGGCGAAAATGGCTTTAGTTATTTCGTAAATCCGGAGGGATATTTGGGTAAAAGTGCTTCCTACGAACTGGGCATCGCGCGACGCAATACGCCCTTGAGAGTCTGATTTTGGGCAAGCCGTTGGAAGAAGTCGTCCTCGCCCCATGGAAATGGCAACCGGGCTGGAGGTATGAGCTTAAAAATTCTTTTCCGTAAGCATAACGCATCAAGAAGCGCCGCAGTAAATAGAAAAATTTATGAAAATTGAGCCAATGAATACATTTCATAGCGATGAAGAAAGAAAAGTTGAATTAACTCCGACCGAAGAAAAAATACTTCTTGGCGTCAGTGCTGACTATCGTTCTATTGTGAAAGCCGAGTATTTTGATAACTATGATTTGCCGTGTCCTGTTTTGGTGACAATTAAAACAGCGGGCGGGAACCTTGTTGATGTCGTTTTAAGGCAAAATAGGCACGGCGAGGTAAGAACAGAGATACAAATGTTTCATGCGCTGGAAGAATTCGGTTTGCCTGTTCCAAAAGTTCTGGCAGGGCCCTTTCAAAATGACGCGGGAGAAAGCGAGGTGGTATATTCGCTTCTTCCTGGAGAAAATTTACAAAAGCTTAGCATGCGCTCCGAAGATGGCTTGCAAGAGGCAAAGAGATTGCTTGTTTCTGCGGTTCTTATATTAATGAATGCTACACCATTTATTGAGAAGCACGAAGTAGCAAAATTGATGCCGCGTTTTACTCTTGCAATGGAGCTTGAAGACCTTAACAAAGAGGATAATCAATGGTTTCATGAAAAGGTCTTTCAAGAAGCGGTAGATTATTTACGAAACGTTCTTAAAAATGTAGATACGCCGTTAGTTATTTCCAACGGCGATTATCAGCCGGGAAACTTTCTTGCAAAAGACGGGAAGATAACTGGCTACCTGGATTTTGAATCTGCATCGTTTCAAGACCCCATGATGGGTTTTGTAAAATATCCAATTTACGACCTTCTGCCGCTTTCAAGAACCGATATTGTTGATACTTTTTTGTATCAAAAAGGATTTTCCAAAAATGATTTCAAACTTCGTCTTGCGCTCGGATGTTTAAAGACACTCCGTAAAGAGATTCCGATTGCAGGCGGTGACGCAGAGATGGAGGAGTATCGTGGTAGAGTTTTAAAGCTCTTAAGCCAAAGCATTTCCCATTAGAACCGTATATAAAAAAATGTTACAGCAAATGAGATGACATTTTGCGACGTGTTGTGTTAATAGGAGAAATTATGAAATTGTTACTTACATCAGGCGGTATCACTAACAAGTCTATAGAAAACGCCTTATTTGACTTGGTTGGTAAAAAACCAGAAGATACTTCACTTGTTTTTATTCCAACCGCTTCAAACGTGGAAAAGGGTGATAAGAGCTGGCTGATCGATGATTTGATGAATTTGAAAAAACAGAATTTCAAATCTATAGATATTGCGGATATTTCAGCGGTTGGTGAAAAAATATGGAAGCCGAAATTTGAGGAGGCAGATATTTTATTCTTCGGGGGAGGCAATTCATACTATTTGATGGAATGGATAAACAAATCTGGCCTCGCTTCTCTTCTTCCCGAATTGTTGGAGAACAAAGTCTATGTCGGTTTAAGCGCGGGAAGTATGGTAACAAATCCTGATTTAGCTCTTAAAATCTCTCAAATTGTTTACGAAGAGGATTTAGACAAATCGGAAGATATGAAGGGTCTTAACTTTGTAGAATTTTATTTCTTGCCGCACTTTAATTCACCTTATTTCAAGAAGTTAAGAGAAGGCAACGTAAAGGATGCCACAAAAGGAATGAAAGAAAAAATTTATGTCCTCGACGATAATTCCGCCCTCAAGGTTATTGATGGAGAAGTTGAAGTTATAAGCGAAGGAAAGTGGTTCGTCATAAACTAGCAGCGTTTTTCATACATCAAAAGTATCATGGAACATAAACCTGAAAATATTGAAGGCGAACTTAGCGCCAAAGAGCTGGAAGCTTTGAACCAAGAAAAGCTTCAGTGGCGGCGCGAACGGATACGAAAGCAGACGACAGCAAAGATTGGCGCCGTTCTTTTCAGCGCGTGGGTGGCAATGGGAGCGATATCGGGTACTATTGAAAAAGGGGCTGGAGAGAAAGGTCGCTCGCGGACGTCAATATCCGAAGTGCTTCGTGAGAAAGAGAAAAAGCTTCCTTTGGATTTTAAATGGCTGACCGATTACTTGGGCAGGTCTAAAAGAGACGCCCAAAAGCCAGAAGCGAAAAAAGGAACACTCACAAAGGGCGGAGCTATCGAGTCGCGCGGTGTGACGGCGCCAAGAAAAGAAATGGTCCAAACACAGGAGATGATAGAGGCGAATGCCGAGATGGAAAGAATAGAAGAAATGATTCGGCAGACGGAGGCAAAGATGCACGCTTCCACTCTTTGGTTTGAGTACTATCCGTCAAAATTTGCATACAGGAAGGGAGAAGAGTCAAAGCAGGAAAAAATGGGGATGTCAGGTCCTATATCATATGTTGAATTCGTACAGTGGGTAAAAAAGCGGCCGGAAGCAATGCAGAAGGAGCAGGGGCCAACGCTTCAGGGTTTTGAGTTGGCGAATATCAAAAGTGAAGAGTTTGAAGCTTACTTAAAGGCCGCATATCCAAAATCATGGCTTCAGCACATCAGCTCAATTACGTATACGAATAGAGCAGAGAAGATGGGCCCTGACTATGGTCCAAATCTACAAGATTGGCAGGTTTGCGGGGAAATGGACAGAGAGCGCGGATCAATAGAGTTTTTTGCTGACTGCAAAGATCCAAACAAGCTGTTAAAGTCGCTTTCTCATGAGCTCGGCCATAGCGTTGACTGGAACAAAAACAAAGTAATGTCGCTTGAAGAACGACTCCAGTTCCAGCAGAAAGTCCTTGAGCGTGTTGTTGCTCCTGACCGGTTTGTATCGGAGTATGTCGAATCTATACGCGGGACAGAATCTCCTAAAGAGGACATGCGGCTGAGGGCAGGTGAATACTGGGCAGTGATTGTGAAAGAATATTTTGCGCACCCGCCAAATTATTGGAATGGAGGAAAGGACCCAGGACGCCTTTCGCCGAAAGATCTCGAACTTATCAAGTGGTTTTTTGCGAAAACTGACCCGGACTTTGATGTTTTAAGCCACAAGAAAGCTCATTCGGATTATGTCGCAACAAAGCTTTCCGGCGGTACTATAACGCCTCCAAAGTTATTTATTCAAACAAACCACAAACCAAATGGATAATTCAATCTCATTTCATATCATTCGGCGCATGGATGAGCGCGATATAGGTCCTGTAAGTGTTAATGAGGGGCTTCACTTTGACGTGTCGGGTACCATCGAGGAGGCACGCATGGAGCTTTCTCTGCGCTTTGGCGAAATATTTTCTGGAGGCGTAAGTGTCATGGCACACGGGCCCGATGCGGATGACGACAGCCACTCATTGATATCGAAAACAATTCTTCCGAGCGATAGGGACTTTTTCCCGACCGTGATCGACATGATTGATAGCAGTGAGTACCGCGTTGTTTTTCCAGAAACAGAGGAACGAAAACAAATTCTCGAAAGTATCGTCACACTTCTTTCGACAGCAACCCTTGAGGAGGGGTATAAGCGCATGGTTATGGAAAAACTGCTACGGCTTCTTGACTGGCAGTTGAAAGATATTCTCAAAACACTCACAGAAGAGCGAGACGTGCTTAAGTATGGCAACAAAAATACAAAGAAGTAAGCACATGTATAGGGAATCAGAGAATTCATCATGAAAACACTCAAATTTGCCCATCAATTCGTGCCGTTGATTGTATCCGGAGAAAAAACTTCAACGTGGAGGCTTTTTGACGATAAGAACTTGAAGGAAGGGGACGAACTTTTGCTTGTTGATAAAGAAACTGATGAAAATTTTGCAAAAGCAGAGATTGTTTCGATGAAAGAAAAAAAGCTTGCGGAAATTGAGGGAGCCGATTACGAGGGGCACGAAATGTATAAAAACAAGGAGAAAATGTACGAAGCACTTCGGGGATATTATGGGAAAGAAGCCGGTCCCGATACGACTGTAAAAATCATCAAATTTCGGCTATTTTCAAAATAATCTCTATGAAAATATTGCAAAAGCAAACAATATGTGCCGCGGCCATTATTACCGACAATAAAGGCAGAATTTTTTTGCAAAAAAGGAATGACCCTCGTTATAAAGATGCTCACGACAAGTGGGAATTTCCGGGAGGGGCGGTTGAAATGGGGGAGACTCCGGAGCGCGCGGTTGTGCGCGAATGCAAAGAAGAAATGGGGTGCGATGTTGCGGTCAAACGGTTTTTGCCACGCGTTAAAATGAATACATGGACTCATCGAGAGGGCACTATCAAATATCATCGCCATGTCTTTGTTTTGGTTTTTGAATGCCGGATTAAAAAAGGAAAACCGAAAGTAAACAACAAAGAAGTGAGCGACATAGGGTGGTTCACGAAGAAAGAAACGAAAAAACTCAAAAAACTTCCGGGAATGGATGCGTTTATTGAGTTGGTATAGCTATGAAAATTCAGAAGATTAAAAAAGAAAAAGAATTTTTTCCGAAGGAATATCGCGCATATGGGCGGGGAATTAAGCGCATTGAATATGCAAATGAAGAAGGTTCGTTCCTCATACACACACAGCGGCCTTCTGTTATGATAGTTCCTCTTACGAACGCGCGGGACATTATTCTTTTAAGGAAATTTGAACGCGGGCCGAGGCGTTGGGCCTGGGGGATTCCGGGAGGAGGGGTTGATGCAAAAGATCGAGGTTCTTTCAGGCTCGCTGCGGAACGTGAACTTTGCGAAGAGGCACATGTCCACGTGAAGCGCATGAAATACATCGGCGCCTATTTCGACGACGTGTACTCGACGGGATTTTCACACGCGTTCGTTGCCGAAGGATGCCGGGAAAATAAAATGCTCTGTAAAAAGCATCACGGTGGGGGACGCGCGGAAGACGGCGACGTTTTTGAGAAAAAATTTTTTCCTCTTAAGGCATTCAGGCCGCTTCTTAAAAAAGGAAATATTAAAGGAGTGCCAATAAGCGATTTGGATGTTATCTATCGAGGCCTTGACTCGGGCGGCTACTTATAGCTTTTAAAACAAGAATTTCAAACAGGGGGATAGCAGTTAGACCAAAAACATCTTCTTATCCTTTTTTATTCCGTCTAAAACATTGGAAATTTGTCGGAAAGTGGATTTCTTGTGTGGTGGTAAAATCGGCAATTTGATAGAATACAAAGAGCGGATGTTCAACAAATTTTTTAAAAAAAATCAAAAAAATACTCATTGTCGAGGATAACGCCTCATTACGTGAAATGATAGCCGAACGGCTGACTGAGGCGGGCTATCGCGTTATTCAGAAAGGGAGCGGGTCCGACGGTTTTGCGCGTGCGATTACGGAGCAATCGGATATCATTCTGCTTGATCTCATGCTCCCTGAAACAGATGGTATTAATTTTTTAAGTGAGCTGCGGACAAATGGAGAGTGGGGAAAGAATGTTCCTATCGTCATCATTTCAAGTCTTATGCCCGATGAAAAATTGAAAGAGAATGCGCAAATATTACGTGTCCGAATACATTGAGAAGGCAAATTTTGATATCTCTGGTCTTATCACGAGGGTTGAGGATATTTTTAAAAAGGAAAAGCCGGTTCAACGGCTAGTAACCGGCGAAGAAAGTTGCGGTGGCGTTTACAAGGTAAAAGTTACTGGAGTCACTTTCTCGCCCATACGGTATGGCGGAAATACACAAAAAAATCTTGGTTGTGGAGGACGAGCCCGCCTTGAGGGACACCATCAAAAACCGATTTGTGGGAGAAGGATTTACTGTTCTTGCCGCGAACGACGGTGTTGAAGGACTCGAAATGGCTCTGGCAGAACACCCCGATCTTATCTTGCTTGACATCATCATGCCTAAAATGGATGGCATAACGATGTTGAAAAAACTTCGTCAAGACTCATGGGGAAAGGGAGCTTCAATATTCATGCTTACAAATTTGAGCGATGAAAAAAAAGTCTCCGACTCAATGGAGGAAGGAGTGTTTGATTACCTTATTAAAGCAGACTGGATGCTTGATGAGCTTATTTTTCTCGTCAAAAAAAAGCTCGGAGTTTCATAAAAAACAAATAAAAAACATCCCTCGCTCGGGGAATGTTTTTGTTATGTATCAGGCAAGACCCAGACTTTGTAAAAATATAGTTAGTTCTTTGCCCTCCAGCATCCTTTGTTCTCCGGGTCTTAGGCTTCTAAGTTCAATATTCATGATACGCATACGCTTCAAACTGCGGACGTCGTTTCCGAGCGCGGCGCACATCCTCCGAATCTGGTGTTTCTTCCCTTCGGTAAGAATAATTCGGAACGCCTGTTCTCCGAGTCGATATGTTCGGGCTGGTTTTGTCAAATACCCCTCTATCCTGACTCCCCGTGCCATTCGTTTCAAAAATCCATCCTTGAAAGGCATTATTGTTTTTACAATATATTCTTTTTCATGCTCATACCGGGGATTCAAAAGCCTGTCCGTTATCCTGCCGTCGTTTGTAAGGATAATAAGCCCCTCCGAGGCTCGGTCAAGCCTACCAACGGGAAACACCGCCGGTTTTGTATCCAAAATATTTTTGATGCTCTTTTGTCCCGGCAGAGGGCTATGCGTTACAATCCCAGCTGGTTTATAAAAGGCAAAATACGAATATTCTTTTTTCTGGCCAGCGCTTTCTTGACGCACTTCAACGGCATCTTTCTCCCCGACCTTGTCTCCGAGAACGGCAAGACGGCCGTTTATGAAAACGCGACGGGATAAAATGATATTGTCCGCCTCGCGCCGCGTTGCGTATCCTTTTTCTGCAAGGTAGCGGTTGATGCGGATAGGGTAGGGAGAGGCATTCATTGCTTTAGTGTAGCTGATTTGCGAAAGAATGAAAGGCCGGTAAACATTTTTTTGGCGGTTCATTCAGCGATAAAAATATGATATAATGAAGAACAGCCATTTGGTAAGGATGCGTATGGAAGAAAAAAATGATATTATATCCGTTCAAAATTTAACAAAAACCTTCGACGAATTTAGCGCCGTTGATTCGATCTTGTTCTCCGTTCGGGCAGGAGAGATATTTGCGTTTCTCGGGCCTAATGGCGCTGGAAAAACCACAACAATAAAAATGCTGGCGACTTGTAAAAATTCAAATCTAGCCGATGAAACTGCGTGAACGCGTAACTAACCCCCTTCCTATCCTGATTTTTACGATTTTTGTCGACCTTCTTGGTTTCGGCATCCTTATCCCGGTCGTTCCCCAGCTTCTTGCGAATCCCGCTTCTCCATATTATCTGCTTTCTGGGGGAATACCGGTCTCAACCGGATATATTCTGCTCGGATTTCTTCTCGGGGTATTTCCGCTTGCTCAGTTCATCGCAGCCCCAATCCTCGGGCAGCTTTCGGACGCTTATGGCAGAAAAAAGATACTTGCCATAGCTCTTTTTGGAACATGTCTTTCCTATATTCTTTTCGGGTACGGAATACTGCTCCAGAGCATTCCGCTTCTTTTTATTGCGCGCGCATTTGATGGCATTACTGGAGGAAATATTTCCGTAGCGCAAGCTTCAATTGCCGACGTAACGCTTCCGCAGGATCGCACAAAAAATTTCGGTCTCATCGGGGCTGCTTTTGGTTGCGGGTTTATTATCGGACCCTATCTTGGGGGAAAACTTTCCGACCCTTCCGTCGTTTCATGGTTTTCCGCGACGACCCCTTTTTGGTTTGCCTCTGTCCTAAGTTTCCTTAATGTCGTGTCGCTTTTTTTCTTTTTAAAAGAAACGCACGCTACTCCGACTTATTCGCGGGATATCGTTTGGGCCAAGGCAACAGGTAACATCATCAAGGCACTCAACTTCAGAAGTCTTCGGCCGCTTTTTCTTACTTCCTTTCTGTTTCAAGGAGGGTTTGCTTTTTATGCGACTTTTTTTTCGGTCTTTCTCATAAATAAATTCGGCTTTACGCAGGGCAACATCGGAGACTGGTTTGCGTATGTCGGTGTCTGGATAGCATTTTCTCATATCGTAGTCGTGCGTCTTGCCGCGCGGCGGTTTCGCGAATATCAAATACTTCGCGTAAGTCTGTTTGCTGCTGGCATCTTGATGATGTTATTTTTTCTGCCGGACCACTGGTGGGGGCTTCTTTTTGTTGCGCCGCTCTATGCGATGGCAAACGGTCTTTCGTTCTCAAATATCACAGGACTTATCAGTAAATCTTCTGACTCGTCCATTCAGGGAGAGGTTTTGGGTATTAATGCAAGCGTACAGGCGTTGGCGTATTCAATTCCGCCGATCCTCTCCGGCTTTATTGCGGCTCGTCTGACCCCCGAAACCCCCATTGTCGTTGCCTCTCTGGTCATCATACTCTCCGGCATGGTGTTCATTACTTTTTATAGGCCTTATGCCCGCATACTGGGGATGACGTAGGGTGGAGCATGTCCGGCAGGCTTTTAGTCAGAGACCATATTTTTAAGTTATAACAAGCGTAAGAAAAAACTGTTCATTCGTCTTAGTTGTATAAGTGTCACAGAATGCAAAGCGTGTCGCGCTGAAAGAAACTCCGGCGATTTGGGAACGGAAAGTGTTGGCGCACAACTCTAATTTTCTTGCAAAATAGGAATCGCTCCGGCGGCCGTTAGGGCGGTTTTCTCTTTGCCGTTTTTCCGGTTTTGGCCTACTATTATGAATGAAGGAAAGTTTCTTCACGTATGAAAATAGTGCTTGGTTCATCTTCAAAACAGCGAAAGGACATTTTTATGGCTATGGGGTATGCGTTCGAAGTTATTTCTTCTGATATTGACGAACGGTCCATCAGGAGAAGCGGTCCAAAGGAGCTTGCGCTAGCTCTTGCGATGGCAAAAAGCGACTCGCTTTGCAAACGGCTTCAGGGGTCGTGCATTCTTATTACCGCCGATACGGTTGTTACATGGGATGGGACACTTCGTGAAAAACCGGTTGATGCAAAAGAGGCACGATTTTTTTTGGAAACCGCCTCCGAACACCCTTCGTTCGTCTATAGCGCCGTTGTTGTAACAAACACGGAAACAAAAAAAAGAGCCGGAGGCGTAGATGAAGCGCGCGTCTTTTTTCTGAAGATCCCGGAGGAAAATATCGAAAATCTCATTCGGCGGGCAGATGTTTTTGGATTTGCCGGAGGATTTGCCATTGAAGATCCCCTGATCGCGCCTTATGTCGCTTCCGTCAAAGGAGAGAGGGGGACTATAATGGGTCTCCCGCAAGAACTTACAGAAAAACTTATCGCTGAGGTTTCGGAATAATCTGTTCACGCATATGAGTAAGAAAAAAATAATCGGTTATATCGTAACGGCCGCTTGCGTCATTGCGGTATTCTATGTTTCAGTAATTTCTATGATAGAAAAACCGCAACAGAGCAGTTATACGAGCGCTACGCTTGAGATCCGCGGGAAGACCGTCCGTGTTGAACTTGCGGATACTCCCGAAAAATCCCGCCAAGGGCTTTCCGGGCATAACCCGCTCGGGAAGGGCGAGGGGATGCTCTTTATATTTACGAGCCCGGCGCGCTATTCATTTTGGATGAAGGACATGCGGTTTCCGCTTGACATGATATGGATAGGAGAGGATTGGCGGGTCGTTGATATTACAAAACGCGCCTTGCCCGAATCGTATCCGGGGCATTTTCAACCTTCATTCCCTGTCCAATATGTTCTCGAGGTTTCTGCGGGTTTTTCGGATGCAAACAACATCACAATCGGGGACGCGGTTATATATAACAAATAAAAAAATATTCGCAGTTGACGTAAAAGAGGGCGGGAGCCCCTTTTTTAGTGCTCTTGTTTGTATTTATCGTCTGTGGTACAAATTTGTGAATAGTTAAAGTTCTTTTAAAAATCGGAGAGTTTTCGTGACCCAGGGAGGTCGATCTTGCCTGGGGTGTCATTATGGCACTTGCAGCGTTTTATCTTATCAGTTCCCTTAAAAAACCATCTAAGGGCGCGAACAAAAGTCCCGCATGAAAATATCCTTCGTTCGGGTTTTTCTTTTATAAAAGCACAAAATTGACACAAATTTAAAAATATGCTAATATAGCATTATCAGAGCCAAAAAGGAGGTGCATATGCACGCATTTGGGCTTTGGGTAATAGAGCGCTTTGAAAAATTCAGCCATAAGTTCCAAAAGATGTTTGGGCGTGATTGCTTTTGGCTTGCCAGGGCATGTCTTGCTTCCTATGTGCTCGGCTGTGCTTTTGGGACAGTAATGCTGCTTTTGTATGAGCATTTCGCCGCCGCTTTAGGGTTAGTTGTTTTGAATCTACCCATAGCCCTCGGGGTTCCCGGATATCTGAAAGATATCAAGAATAGGGAGGATGAAGTTTGGCGGAAGCCCGGCCTGGCAAATATCTTAAAACTTAGGGCAGAATTCTGCACAATGCTCATCGGGTGTTCTCTCCTTGTCTGTAGCACATCATTCCTTTTTTATAGATTTACTGCCCCACGTGTTTGGTCTCCTTATTTCCTGATACTCTCATGCAATTTTATGCTGGTCTTGTTCATGATGATTTTTAGGTGCTGTGACCCCATGCCTCCGGCAAAATCAATGTTTGAAAAATTCAAAAATACTAGTATCGAACGGATTAAAGAGTTGTCCGTTAGCGGGTCGCTTCAGCCGGCTCCAGTTCGTATCCCGCGCTAATGCGGGACTTTTCTTAGCGCACAATATATTGAATATATTGCGCTCAATGTATTCTTTCCGCGTCGGAAGCATAGAGTGCTGTAATATAAGAATATCGCAAAGAATCCTATTCCGTACCCACTATTAACAAAATAGATACGTAGTATAAAAACAAATCCTTTCCGCACGGCGTTCTATTATTGACAGGCAAAATTTGATATAATAAAGATAGATAATTCGATTAAGTTTCGTATTTACGAGGCTCTGTGATTTGCAAAATTGTCGTTTAGGCATAAACGACATTCTGTGCGCGGAGCATTCATAATTTAAAATTTAAGATTAGACAAACTATCATGACACCATTCAACAACTTTACAATTAAAGCTCAAGAGGCGCTGAAAAAATCGCATGACCTTGCGATTGAGCGGTCTCATCAGCAGATAGAGCCGATTCATCTTGTAACCGCTCTTGTTTTGCAGGAGGAGGGCACAGTCCAGGGAATTCTTGAAAAGCTGGAAGTAAACGTTTCAACTCTTATAGACAAACTTTTGCAAAAACTCGATAACTTTCCCCGGGTAAATGCCCTTTCTCCGGTTATTTCGCTTTATCTTTCTCAAGACCTTGCGAAAGTTATGGAGCAGGCGAATAAAGAAGCCCAACAGCTCAAAGATGAATTTATTTCAACAGAACATCTTTTTTTGGCGCTTGCGGAAGTTCCAACAAAAACAAAAGATATGTTGGTGGAAATGAGCCTTACGCATGAAAATATCCTGAAAACGCTTGCGTCTCTTCGGGGTTCTCAGCGGGTGACCGATCCGGAGCCGGAGGCAAAATACAATGTTTTGGAAAAGTATGCGAGGAATCTGACCAAGCTTGCGAGAGAGGAAAGGCTTGACCCAGTTATCGGGCGGGATGACGAGATCCGCAGAGTTATGCAGGTTTTATCGCGGAGAACAAAGAACAACCCCGTTCTTATTGGGGAAGCCGGAGTTGGAAAAACTGCAATTGTCGAGGGTCTTGCCCAGCGCATTATTTCAGGGAATGTTCCCGAACCGTTGAAAGAAAAGGACCTTATTTCACTGGATATCGGCTCTTTGGTTGCCGGAACAAAGTATCGCGGAGAGTTTGAAGACCGCCTGAAAGCAATTTTAAGAGAGCTTGAGCGTTCTAATGGCAAATACATCATTTTTATTGACGAATTGCATACAATTGTTGGTGCGGGTGCCGCAGAAGGAGCCATTGATGCGTCAAATATGCTAAAACCGGCTCTTGCGCGCGGGGAACTTCGCGCTATTGGGGCAACGACCCTAAAGGAATACCACAAGTATATAGAAAGAGATACTGCCCTCGCTCGGCGCTTTCAGCCGGTATATGTGGATGAGCCGACAGTAGAGGATACAATAGCGATTTTGCGCGGCCTGAAGCATAAATATGAGGTTCACCACGGCATTCGCATTACAGATCCGGCAATTATTGCGGCCTCACATCTTTCAAGCCGTTATATTACTGATCGATTTTTGCCCGATAAGGCAGTTGACCTCATTGACGAGGCCGCGTCTTCCTTGAGGCTTGATATGGATTCTTTGCCGAAAGAGGTTGAGGAAGTAAAGAAAAATCTTTCACATCTCGAGATAGAGCGGGAAGCGCTTAAACAGGAAACAGCTCCAAAAAAGCCGCAGAAGGACGGAAAAAGCCGCTTAAAAACGCTTGATAAGCAAATAACCGTAGAAAGGGCAAAATTTGATAAAGTAAGCTCAAGGTGGAAGGAAGAACGCGATTTTATAAATCAGATAGGCGAAATGAAAAAGCAGATGAATATTCTTTCCCAGGAAGTCGAACGGGCGGAACGTGAGGGGAATTTCGAACGCGTTGCGGAGATTCGGTATGGTATTGTTCCCACCTCTGAAAAAAAACTTATCCAACTTGAGAACCAATTGAAGAAAATGCAATCCAGCAGGAAGCTCCTAAGGGAAGAGGTTGGGGAGGAAGAGATTGCGCAGGTTGTTGCGCGGTGGACGCATATTCCCGTAACGCGAATGCTTGAAGCAGAGTCAAAAAAACTCATGCGTCTTGAAGAAGTCCTCTCAAACCGCGTTATCGGTCAGGCTGAAGCAATTTCAAAAGTAGCGCACGCGGTGCGGCGTTCTCGGGCCGGAATTCAGGATGAGGACCGTCCCATTGCGTCCCTCATGTTTTTAGGGCCTACGGGGGTTGGAAAAACCGAGCTTGCAAAAGTGCTTGCCGAATTCATGTTCAACGACGAAAAGTCGCTCATCCGTTTCGACATGTCCGAATATATGGAGCGGCATACCGTTGCGAAATTCATCGGAGCTCCGGCAGGATATGTCGGATATGAAGAAGGAGGCCAGCTTACCGAAAAGATAAAGCATCGGCCCTATTCCGTTATTCTCTTTGATGAGATAGAAAAAGCTCATCCGGAGATATTCAATGTCATGCTTCAGATACTCGATAACGGGCGTCTGACCGATGCAAAAGGAAGAACGGTAAACTTCAAGAATACAATTATCATCATGACATCGAATGTGGGGAGCGAATTTATGCAGGAGATAGCCCGCCTCGGATTTGCCGATGGCGTAGAAGAGTCTCGGGAGAATAAGGAAGAAGAACTCAAAGAAAAGATACGAAAATCTCTTGAAAGAAGGTTCCGACCGGAGTTTCTGAACCGCCTTGACGAAGTTATTATTTTCAACAGCCTCAACCCGAAGGTCATAGCGAGGATTGTTGAACAGCACTTGGATAAGGTCCGGGTACGCATGGGAGAAAAAGGCATTGCTCTTTCATTCAGCGATGCCCTTAAAAAGTATATTCAGGAAAAGGGATACGACGAACGCTACGGAGCGCGTCCGGTAAAGCGCGCGATACAAACGTATGTCTTAAACCGCCTTGCCGAAGAAATTGTTTCGGGCCGTATGAAGGAGGGTGACGAGGTGGTATGCGATGCTCGGGGCGGGGAAGTTGCATTCCTGAAGAGTTCTTCAGAGATAAAAGCCATAAAAGGGGAGGGTGGAAAAGGAAAGAAAAAGGAACTCGCGCGGATTTGACGTGTTGGTTTTGGCATCTCCCTCAGCGCTTGACGCTGAGGGAGGTTTGTTTTTGGGGTATAGAGTTGACCCCACTAGAGGTCGCCCACGCATTTCTTGTGAGAGAAAACAATAGGCGAAGTCCCGTTAGAAGTTATGGACTGACTTGCTGTGATTGTGTTAACTCCAGCCGAAGGCGATTTCGCGTTATAATGTTTGCTTTAGGTCGGTCTCGGCTGAACTTCTAACGGGACGAAGCTGCCTTCGTCTTACAATGGTTTGAACAAGTATGAAGAATTTTAAACCTCTAATGGGGTTGACAGGTCTTGGCTTATTTTTATAAACTCAGGAGGTGTGTTGTCTCTTAACTATCAAAAAACCATGACAAGTGAAATGAACCGAAAAATATTCGAACTTACCCTCGCCGTCTACAGGGTAACCGACCTATTCCCGGAAAGTGAGGTTTTAAAACGACAGGTCAGGGAAAAGGCAAACGAAATAATGTCTTCCGTTCTGGAACACGGTACTGCCTATAAGAAGGCGGAGGCAATTTCCTCTGTTCTCGCAAAAATTCAGGCAGTCCGCTCCCTTCTAAGCATCGCTCGTTTCAGCAGTATGGTAAAGCCGGTTAATATTATGGTTCTTGATAGGGAATATAGTTTTTTTTCTAATTTTTTTGAGCGCGAATTTAACTATGCCGTGGAAGAAGCAAATGGACTTATAAATGAAGCAAAAATTGAGCAAAAAGCGCCCATCGCCATAAAGCCGCTACTTAATACGCCGCATGTTGTAAGGCAGGTAAGAACAGAACGGAAAAGTGCTATACAGATCAAGAAGGACGCCAAAAGGAGCACTAATATTGTAGAAATTGGCCATGAACCAATAAGAGAGGAAGAAATGCAGGAGAGCGACAGAAATGGAATAGAAAAGCGCATATCAGCAAGCGAATTTTTTAATGACCGGCAGAAGACAATTCTCGACCATATTCGCTCAAATCAACAGGTTCGGTCTACTGACCTTACCGGTATATTTGCCAATAGATTCAGCATTAAGACTCTCCAGCGGGATTTGGCCTCTCTTATTAGCCAAAATGCCATTGAAAAGGAGGGTGACAAAAGATGGGCTGTTTACAGGATAAAGATATAAACCCCATTAGAGGCATTTCTTCTGATGATTTTATCTGGAGTTAGGTTGGTATCGTTCAAAAGACATTGCGCTATAAATTACTCTGTTTTAAGCATCTAATAGGATAAGCGACAGCCATTAAACGACATCTTATAAACGACAAAGCGACATTTTTCGCATATACCTGGTATCAGCTATCTAGTAGAGATAATAGGTTGGTATGCCTGCTGTCCAAACAAAATAGACTTGTTCAGCGGTGGTGCCTCGTAAAACACCTTGGCTAATCTCAACATAAAAAAGGTTATAATTCCGGTTGCGGGTTTTGGAACCCGCTTTCTTCCTGCGACAAAAGCACAGCCAAAGGAGATGCTTCCGATTGTTGATAAGCCGGTTATTCAATATCTCGTTGAAGAAGCGGTTGCTTCGGGAATAAATGAGATTATTTTTGTAACGGGAAGGGGCAAGCGTGCTATTGAGGACCATTTTGATAACGCCGCTGAACTCGAATACTTTCTCGAGAAACGAGGCAAGCATGAACTTGCGCGTGAGATACGGAAAATTTCTTCTCTCGCGAATTTTGCGTTCGTGCGGCAAAAAGAACCGCGCGGGAACGGCGATGCTCTTCTTCAGGCATTTCATCTCATAAAAGATGAACCTGTCGCTGTGCTTTTTGGAGACGACGTCGTTTATTCAAAGACACCGTGTCTTAAACAGCTTATTGTCGCTTTTAAAAAATATAAGGCACCCATATTTGCTCTTGAAAGGGTTCCCATGGAACAAGTTTATAAATATGGGATTGTCAACGCAAAAAAAGTTGCTACCAGGACATATCGCATAAACGCCGTCGTTGAAAAACCTGCCGTGAAAGATGCGCCATCGGATCTTTCTATTGTGGGCAAATACATATTAACTCCGGATGTCTTTTATGAATTATCGCGACTGGAATATAAATCGGGAAAAGAACTTGAACTTACTGAAGCGTTTAAAAAAATGCTCAAACACGGCAAAAAGATATACGGCTATGAATTTGAGGGAACGCGCTATGACTGCGGAGACAAACTCGGACTTCTGAAAGCGGTTGTTGATTTTGGTCTGCGGCATCCCGATGTTGGGAAGGGGTTGCGGGAGCATCTTTATAATTTGCACTAAGCCCGGGTTGTTGCATTATTTTTTTGAATGAACTAAGGTCTGAAAAACAGATAATAATAAAATAGTGATACGGGTAATGATAATAAAGAAAATTGAATGATTATTATAAAGCGGCAGGTGATTATAGATTTTGTTTACCGCCAGCTATTTCAAGCATCTTTTAAGGCTATCTCCAATATTCTTGAATACGAACGCGAGAAGTCAGAAAACCGCAGAATGCCGAGGGAAGACGGAGGGCACGCATGGTTGAAGATACCTCATTATCCTGTCTGTCCCGTTAGGGGTCTAAGTAGAATGTTTGTTTAAAGAATAAATAAGCCACCGGCACCTTCGCTTTTCTGAAGTATTTCTCGACGGGGAACATGGCTGGACTTCTGACGGGGTTGACTTATATATATGAGAGAATTACCCTAAGAAAGTCTTTTTTCTAATGGCGAACCGTCGAATTTTGTGAGTTTTGGCAGTTATCTTCATTCAGAGGATTTTTTAGCAGGATTTTTCCAGGAAAACAGGCCTTCAAGATGTTTATTGATTAAAAAACCGCATAATAACTTATCCACAACGGGGGTTTACAAGGTTTTTGCCCCATTTTATACTATAGGAGTAGGTTAAAGATGGATGCCTATGGTCTGATTTAATCAATTTAAGAGCCATTTTTTGGCTTAGTTATGGTCTTTATTATCCACAATTGAGGGTTTGCAAATAAATTTCGGGGCTGGTAATATGAATTGGTCATTAGAATGAGGGGACGCTTGTGTTTGTTTTATCCTTCGAAATTTGGTTGCAAATGAATGTATATTTTCTGAGCGGAAAGAACTTTGATAACTAAAAAATACTTTTCTGTGATTCTGTAAAGAAAGTTCATCTGTTTCCTTTCGGAAACAGTTCGGAGATACTTACGGAACAAACTTAACTAGAATTTCGATTAGGAGCTAAAGGTCCGGTCGACCCCTTTTGATTCAAAGGTTCTTGTATAAAGAAATCTTCGGATCCTAAGGCGGCCCCCATTTCTAGCCCGTGCGTCGGGAGAAGAAGGCGAGCGTAAAAACTCTCTTCAAAAAATTCTTGCGAACGCATGGCGAACGAATGGTGACTTCGCTCCGCTGATAATTCGTTATTGATTATTGATTCGCGGTTCAAATTTTTTTCCGGTTATGCGCCTTCGGCGTTTTATCCGGGAGTCGAAAAAATTTCGGAACGCGAGTGTAAAATCTTTCTCAAATTTTTCTGTAAAGAAATTTTTGAGAGGGGAAGTAATTAAAAATAAATTTATGAATAAATTCATTTCAACTACAGCCGCAGTCTGGCTCGCGTCTGCTGTCGTCTTGGTTCCGGTCGCATCCTTTGCGGATACGCTATCGGACTTACAGGCTCAGATTGCAGCTCTTACGGCACAGCTTGCAGCTCTTCAGGCCTCAAGCCCGTCGAGTTCAGCGGCATGCACATTCAGCCGCTCGCTTACCATCGGCTCCAGAGGAGACGATGTAACGTGCTTGCAGAATTACTTGACATCAACAGGACACTTCACCTATTCGGGTGGAGCAACCGGTTACTTTGGTGGAATTACCAAAGCAGCAGTTGCTGCGTGGCAATCAGCCAATGGAGTTTCGCCGACAGCAGGTTACTGGGGCCCGCTCTCACAGGCAAAATATAGTTCGGTGGCAGTAGCACCAGCCCCGGCACCAGCTCCGGCACCAACACCGATATCTGGGCAACCGACGGTTTCAACGGGACAAGCCCTTTCGGTTACCGCAGCGGCAAGCCAGCCGGCGGCATCAATCGTTCCGCCGGGAGTATCACGCTCGCCCTTCACCAATGTCGTCTTTACGGCAGGGTTTGATGGCGACATCGTTGTAAACTCGGTCACAGTTCAGCGCGAAGGAGTTGGAGCAGATGCTTCACTCTCGGGCATTGTTCTTCTTGACGAGAACGGAATGCAGATAGGACTTTCAAAGACATTGAATTCAAACCATCAGGCGATCTTGACCTCGCCCTTTACTGTGAAAGCAGGAACATCGAGGGCAATGCAAATTGGCGCAAACCGCGGTGCGGCAGGCGCACATGGAGGTGAAGTTCTTCGCTTGACCGTAGTAGCAGTTGATGCAGGAGGAGCTTCCGTTACAGGTCTTCCCGTAACCGGAACAGGACAAACCATCAACGAAACATTGACTGTTGGATCATTCACGCTTACCCGCGGTCCGAACGACCCGGGTTCAAGCCAGACAAAAGAAGTCGGAACAGTTGGCTACACCTTTGCTTCTATCAAAGGAACAGCCGGCTCCGGTGAAGATGTCTGGGTAAAGACAGTCCGCTTCAACCAATCAGGTTCAGCGGCGGCTTCTGACGTTGCAAATATCAAAGTATACGTCAACGGAACCGCTTATGACACGATTGTAAGCTCTGATGGCAAATACTACACCGCGACTTTCGGGGCAAACGGACTTCAGGTTTTGAAGGGAAATAGCATTGAAATGACGGTAAAGGGAGATGTTGTTTCGGGTTCAAACCGGACCATCATGTTCGACCTTTATCGCTATGAAGATGTAAACGTTCTCGGAGGAACCTACGGATTCGGTATTTTGCCGAGCGCAACGGATTCTGGTGGTTCAGCAACTGACCACAACGGAACGTTCCAGGCATCAAATCCGAACTATGACTCCTACACGACAACCGTTGGAACAGGGAGCTTGACAGTATCGAAAGGTGTTGCGCCAGCAGCGCAAAACATCGCGGTTCAGCTTTCAGACCAGCCGTTGGGCGGATGGGACGTTGAAGTAAAGGGCGAACCTGTACAGGTTGGTCAGATGGTTTTCCGCCTCTTTATCGGTAGCGACACAGCAGCAGCTGATGTGGCTGATATCACAAACATCTCGCTTTATGACTCAACAGGAAAGGTTGTCGCAGGTCCGAAAGACGGCGCGTGTGAAGACCAGGCAGGTACTGCGTGTGATGCGGCACCGGATGGAAATGGTACTGTAACATTCACTGATACGGTTACATTCCCGGTTGGGAAGAGCACGTATATCTTGAAAGGCAAGCTTGGAACCGACTTTACCACTGATCAGACGATTTCTGCTTCAACAACTCCGACAGCGGATTGGACGAACAGAACAGGTCAGCAAACCGGTACGTCAATTACGCCTTCAGCCGGAACATTCCAAGGAAATACAATGACAGTAAAAACAGCAACCAACACAGTTTCAGTTGGTTCTGACCCCGTCGCGCAAAACGTCGTAGCAGGCATCAACCAGTTCGTTGTCGCGAAGTTCATCTTCGACGGAACAGCTTCAGGTGAAGATGTGCGCTACACATCGATGAGCTTCCAGTTCAACGGAACAGCATTCCCGACGGGTTGTACCCTTTGGGACGGCACGACCGCTTTGAACTCCGGAACAAACCGCGTAAGCCCGACAACAGTCGGAGACAAAACCTTCACGCTTGATTCAAACCTTGTTGTCGCCAAAGGCGTAACAAAGACCGTTTCAATGGCGTGCGATATCCCGGCAGGAATTTCAGGAAACATGCACTGGGATCTTCCGACCACAGGCAGTCTTATCGCGGGAACAGGCCTTGTTTCAGGACAAACGGTTAACGCAAGCTATACGGTTTCGGCATTAGGTCCGACAATGACTCTTGCAACAGCAGGTACATTGACCGTTACACTTGATGCTTCAAGCCCAACCTACACGGTTGTAGCCGCAAACAGCACTGATGTAACACTCGGCCTTCTCCGCTTCCATGCCGCAAACGAGGCAATCAGCCTTCAAAAGCTTGCATTGCAATTGACAAGCCCGGCAGCATCAAGCTCGCCCGCAGACTTGGTCAAATACACCCTCTGGGATGGTTCAACGAAAGTCGGCGAAGGAGTGTTCGCGGGTTCCAACAGGAACGCGACAACAACTCTTAGCGCAAGCTTCATCATTCCGAAGGATGGCGATAAAGTTATGACCGTTAAAGGAGACTTGAACGCAATCGGCACATCTCTCCCGGGAACGCAAGGAAATCTTCTCCGGGTTGACTATGACGGACATGATTCGCTTGGAACACAGGGTTCAGGCCAGTCATCCGGCTCGAATATTGTCCAGGGTTCGGCAGATACCGCAGTTAACGGTGTCCGAATCTTCAAGTCCTTCCCGGTTGTAGCTAAAGTCGCAGTTCCGACAAATACCTTGAATAACGGCACAATGTCGATCCTGCGCTTTAAGGTAACTGCAGATTCACACGGAGATCTTGGTCTCTACAAGTTTACCTTTAGAATGGCAACCACAACCGCGGCAATCACAAGCGTGATTGTGTACGGTTACAGCGACTCTGCTTACTCGACAGCGGCTTATGCCAACTCGGGTCGGTTGAATAGCACAGCCATTCTCGCAACTGGCAACGCAACATGGGTATCGTCAGCTACCGACTTGGACATAACATTCGATCCGATTGGACAGGCCGCAACACCTGAAGCAATTCAGGTACCGGCCGGAACAACTCGCTACTTCGATGTTGCCGGTACAGTTACCGGAGCTGTTACTGGAGCATCCGTTTCAACCCAACTTCAGGGTGATGCGGGATATCCGTCACTTCCGAAAAATAACTCTGGTATGTCAACGTCAACCAATATGATGACGAATGCCGGAACAGTCTTCGGAGTCGATAGCGATACGAACGACAACTTCATCTGGTCGCCAAACGCAACGACGACAGCAGGAGTAGGACACCTTGACTGGACAAACGGTTTTGGTGTGCTTGGACTCCCGTCGACGAACTTGTCGGCAGAAGTATTGTCGAAATAACCTCGGCTTAACTTAGATCTTGTGGCTCTAAGTTAGCAGGCAAGAACCTCCTTTACAGGAGGTTCTTTGCTTTTTAGGTTTTGCTTGCCCTATTAGAAGTTTAAGTAGTACTTGGTTTTTTACTGATGTAAGCCGTTAGGCGACTTCGCGCAATAAAACTATTGTATTGATTAACTAAGCCGAACTTCTAATGGGGTGGCCCTAGCCTAGAATCAATAAAGCCTCCCTTTCAAAAGGGAGGCTTTATGTTGTCTTGCCCTTCCCCGTTGATAGGTTACTGTCGGTAACCGCAAGCTCTAACGGGGTGTGGCACCAGCCTAGGATTAGTAACGACCCCATCACGTGGGTCTTTGCGTTGGCTAAAAGTACTCTTGACTTTTTGACCTATTTTCCCAATAATGGGTAGTATCGCGTTATTTGAAGCGCTTTTTATATTGAAATCTTGCAGGGAAACGCGCGAGTTTACGCTCGTTTAGATTCGTTCGTCATTAAATATTGAAATCTTTATATTTTTAAATTAAATCACAAACAATGAACACCCCCAAGAAAAACATTATTTTTGGCGTAAGCGGTATGGCAATAGCCATTCTTTTTGCCGGCGGGATGTATGTATATTTCTCAAAAGTAGCCGGAAACGGGGAAATTTCAGGAAATATAAATAATGGAGGCGAAGTCGGAACAACTACGGATATTAGTCCCGCGCCTGCTCCGGTTAAAAAAGCTCCATCCCTTCCAAAATATAAAGGTGAGGCTGTGGAGATAGTAAAGGAGGACCAAAGCGTTACGGCGTCCTACCCCGAGGAAACAAAAAAAACAAAAAAGCGCGAGCTTCTTGAACTTGCGCAAAAACTGGCTAAAAATCCCAATGATTTGGATAACTGGCTTCAGGTTGGCGTCATAAAGAAGTTTTTTGGGGATTATAATGGGGCGCGTGACGCTTGGGAATATGTAAACATTATTCGGCCTTCAAATTCCGTGTCTTTCTTTAATCTGGGGGGGCTGTATGCTCTTTATTTGAGGGATTACCCAAAAGCCGAGGCAAACTATAAAATGGCTATTAAAAATAGTCCACTGGATGCTATGTATTACACCGCTCTTTCCGATCTGTATCGAAATTCAATGCCGGAGAATGCGGGCAAGGTTTTGGACGTTATGAACCAGGGACTTGCCGTAAATCCTGATGACACAGGGCTTTTGGTCTATGTGGCGGGGTACTACCGCGACACAAAAGACTATGCGCGTGCGATTGAAGCTTACCAAAAAGTTTTGCTCCAGGACCCGTCAAATGAGGCGATAAAAAATGCCATTGAAGACCTTAAAAAAGCAATGGGCTCAACAACCCCAGCAGTTCCCGAATAGTTTTTGTAGAGTTAAGGGTTTTTCGCCGCAGTAGTATTTTTAAATCATAATTCCTATCTCTTATTTTCTCGGCTATGGTTTGGAAAGAATACAGGACAATATTTAAGTATTTCCTGCAGGTTCTCCTGCTTGTCGCGTTCGGTTCGGCCGTTATTTTTGGAATTGGATACTGGCGCTATTATGGCTCCCCGGATTATAAAGAGCTAAAACGTCTTGAGGAGCTCCGCGACAAATACATGGCCGACACGTATGGCGGCAGTACCCCTGAAGAAACCCTTCAGCTTTTCATCGACGCATTGAAAAAAGGGGATACGGAGTTAGCCTCAAAGTATTTTGTGCTGGATAAGCAGAGTGATTGGCAAAATAAGTTGGAAAAAATTAAAAGCGGTAGTCTACTCGCCTCCATGATAGGAGACCTTTCTCGGCCGAATAAAAATAAATACGCTATATCAGAAGGTCAAGTTGCCTTTGATGTTGTTAATGATAAAAAGGAGCTTATTTTGACAATCTCTTTAGGTCGAGGGCCAAATGGAATATGGAAAATTCTAGGAATGTAAAAATCCTTACAGGTGTCATAGGAGGAGGGGTTCTTTTTTTGAGTATCCCTCTTTTTATTTATGCGTACGACAACAAAACGACTCACCCGGCACTCACTCAAGAGATTGGGAGGTTTTATAGCGCAAGTTTCAATGAAAACAAATTAACCGCAGAGGACATAATGCTCCTGATGCAAGGAAGCGACGACGAGGATGTAGGGACGCGGCCTCTTCGGCACTTTTATGATCCTGTACACGACGATGGGCTTCATATTTCAGGTGTTGACTGGGAAAGCTCAAAAGAGTGGGCGAGCGATACGGTCTCTCAAGCGGCATACGACGAGAAGCGTCCAGCCTCTTTGTATGGGGCTACCCTGCCTCTTTTTTCTTCGGACACCGACTTTTCGTGGGAACGCGCGGTATATGAATACGCGTGGAAAGACAAAAAACGCGGTCTTGTAACGCTCGGCCACATCTTACATTTGGTGGAAGACGCGACGGTTCCCGACCACACCAGAAATGACCCTCACCCACCCTTTTTGTATTTAGGAAGTCCATACGAGGGCTGGGCGGAAAAGTTCAATCCTGAAACAATTCATACGGCCGACAGTCTTATTTCTTCGGGACAGCGTCCGTCGGTTCTGACTTCTATAGACAGTTATTTTGATAATACAGCAAATTATTCAAACAATAATTTTTTTAGTAAAGACACTATATTAATAGCAAAATATAGTGCTCCAACAGTAACTCACTATGGTACCGAAGTTGATAGCAACGGAATGTTAACGAAGTTTGGGTTTGAAAAGAAAGAAAATGTCGACATCCACTTGGTAAAAACTCCACTTCTGCCTGACTGGAAGTTAATATTAGGAAGTGACACAGACCAGTACGAAATAGTCGATAAAGATTATAGGATTCTTACCGACTACTGGAACCTTCTTTCTCAAAAAGCCGTCATAAACGGTGCCGGTGTGGTAAAGCTCTTTTTTGACGAAGTAGAAAAAGAAAAACAGACAAAAACTCTTTGGAAGAAAAACAGAACGTGGTTTGGGAAAGCGTGGGATTGGACAACCGATACTATCTCAAGTTTTTGGAGTTCTCCGCCGTTGGACACCGTAAAAACAGACACCCAATATGCAGGCCTTCTTACAGCCATAAGCGGCCAAAACAGCCCAGACCCCACATCGCATGATAATCCCCCTGAAATAGGTCAAAATGAGCCTCAAACAGGCTCCAGTTCACCTACGGAAGGTGTTGAAGCGGCTTCGGGAGGGCAAGTACTGGGTTTAAGCACTACAGCTTCAAATCAGCTTAATTTTGGGACCACAACAACAGAGGTTCAATCCGGTTTGCGTATTACTGGTTTTTTAAGTGGTGGACTTGGGGCGTTCACACCGCCGGAAGGAGTAGGGCCTTCCCTGGCCGATATGCCTTCGGAGAACTCACAAGTCTCGACATCAACCTCAACTACAACCCCACCGGCACCGGAACCGGATACAACTCCACCGGATGTTTTGCTCACAATAGAAGAGTGCGTGCAAAGTTTTTCGAGTGAGGGGTGTCTCGTGCCGGCATCAACTCTCCACATGGAGCTTTCTTCGGTATCGTCAGACATTGAGTCATATTCTCTTTCTTGTAAAACAAAAAAGCGTCCTTCTGACGCGTGGCTGTCCTGTGATAACTTTTCATACGATGGACACGCTACGTCATCTGTGCTTACCGCAACAGAAGGCTTGTATGAACTCACTGCGCAGGCACAAGACATCGCCGGAAATGAATCGCCGGAAAGTTTGAAAGACGTCGAAGTAAATTCATCCCCCGTTGTTCTTAATGAAGTTGCCTGGGCCGGCATGGGAAATTCCGCAACGACAAGCAAAGATGTTTGGGTTGAGCTGTATAACCGCTCGTATTCAGCAGTCAATCTTTCGGAGTGGAGCCTTTCGTTTTTGCGTCCGGCCTCACTTGATATCGCGCTAAAAGCAGAGTTGCATGGAACTATTCCCGGACGCTCTTTCTTTTTGATAGAAGGAGAAACAGATGATGTTCTTCCCGATATTTTAGCTGATGAAGTTACTCTTTTGCTGGAAGGCATACTCGCTGGAGGCACTATCGTGTCTCTTGAAAAGAATGGCACTACATTCGACCGCACCCCTTTGGGGTGTTACGGCTGGTGCGCTGGGTATGCACCGGCAAGAAGCACAATGGAACGGATTGATCCGGACAGTGAGGGTGGCAATGCTTCAAATTGGGGAACGTATTATGAAGAAGATATTGCTCGTACACATACAAGTCGCGAAGGAGAAGAGGTTTTTGGAACGCCGAAAGCGAGAAATAGTTTAAATTTCCTTGTAGCTCCGACCGGTGTTTTGGAAGCAGATAAAACACTCGCGAAAGAAAATTCGCCATATGTTGTAAACCGATCAGGGTTAATAGTTCCTGATGGCAAACTACTTACTCTTGGACCTGGTGTTGTAATAAAAATTATCTCTGCAGGAAGTCCGGAAGTTACTGTCCGAGGAAAACTAATTTCTCAAGGGACCGTGGCGGAGCCTGTCGTCGTCACAAGCATTTTTGACGACGAATACGGAGGAGACACAAATAAAGACGGCCTGTGCAGCCCCTCCGACGCTTCTTCAACGGCTCGTTGTCCGGTTCCGGGTTCTTGGGCTCGCATCAATGTTGCTCGTGGCGGTATCGGCGAACTTGCCGGCACGATTATTCGTTTTGGCGGGGGAATCTCTCCCGGGCCTTTCGGTCGAAATGCTTCAATTCTTTGCGACGGCGCAAATATCGGAATCTCTGATTCTACTGTCGAATATTCTGCGGGAATCGGAACATCCTATATTCTGTGCCAAGGCAATATTTTAGGGAGTCTCTTCCGTCACAATGGACTGCAACCGGTTCTTATCGGGGGCGGGAGCGTTGCCGTATCTGGGAATCATTTTGAGCATAACGCGGTCGGGATGAGTATTTCGGAGTCTCCTCACAGCAGTATTGTGAATAACGAATTCCTGGAAGATACATACGCAGTTGAAGTAATAAATACTCCGCCCGCGTTTAGTTCAAATAAAATTCTTGACGGAAGTGCTGGCATAAAAGGTGTTATTCTCAAAGGCTATTCAACAGAAAATTATTCTTTTATGGCAGACATGCCGTATATTGTTGAGTCCGCGTATACTTTTTCGGACGGCCTTTTCGCTTCCATCGGGAAGGGGACAATCTTCAAATTTATGGAGAATTCGGAACTTGCTATAGCGGGTTCGCTCACAGTTTCAGGCGACAGCGAAAATCCCATAGTCTTTACTTCGATCAGCGATGACGAATTCGGGGGTGATACGAATGCGAACGGAGCATCAACAACGCCGACTCTCGGCGATTGGCGAGGCATCAGTATCACGGGTTCCGGAAATTCTCTTTTTGACGGAGCGACGGTGCGGTTTGCGGGAGGAAGGTTTCAGCAATATAATGGTGCCGGCATTAAGGTTGAGGGTGCGGAAGCAACAATAAAGAATTCCGTTATTGAGAAAAATAAGAACAGGGGAGTGTGGTTCAAGGGAACAAATCCCGGCATGATTTCTGATACGATATTTCGCGACCACAAGGACGAAACAGGCGAAAATTATATGGCTCTTCTTTTCTCCGGCGGCGCAAGTACAACGCTTCAAAATCTTGTTTTTAGAAATAACGGAACTGCGGTCTTATCCGACGAATCGGTTTCTCTCACAAATAACGGCGGAATTGATATTGACGCCTCAAATGATATTGCTACGGTCCCGCCGGGCCTCTTTCCGTAAAACATTTAACTCTTGGTTGAGGCCAGCAAAAAGCCCCGGCACGCGCCGGGGTTTTATAAGTACCGATTTAACAGCCGAAGCTCTAGGGAACAAAAGATACAAGTGTTAGCGAGGGTCCGCTGTATCGCGTGGTAAAGCGGCTTGCGAGTTCTTCCGGGAACGGCTTTTGCCGATAAAATTCAGTCGGTAAAATTAAAAAGAACGGTTCATTAAGCACCTGGTCTTCCTGCATAAGATATACTTTTCTGCCGCCGCTGTAGTAAAAGATCGTGTCCCACAAGCCGAAATTATATTCATACACTTTTTCGGGATATGGATTCGCCGCCAGTACCAATCCGGCTTTCTTTTCATCGCGAGCAAGCGTGTTGAGGGCGGCAAATGCGCCGTACGTGTGGAATCCAGCCATAATAGTATAAATAAGGGCGGCGCACAGTATAAGAGGCGCCAGAAGGGCGAAGAACATTGCCATGTTTTGTTTTCTGTATAGTATGCTACCTGTTAGTGCAAGGCTTAAGGCGATGAACGAAAAGCTCGGGACCGAATAGTAAATAACTTTTGTTGTCGATACAGAAAATACTATAATTATTGAAAGCGCAGCGCACGCGAATACATACGAAGACTTTTTAAATGGGTCATCTCTATCTTCATTTTTCGAAAATATTAAAACTGCTGTTAGCGGGATGAGTAAAATGCTCCACGGGGCTCCGTATTGAAGTATATATGTTAAAAATCCTCCCACAGAGGCTGACGAACCGTTTACAATGTCGGCTGCAAATCTGTTCACCACCAGGTGAAAAAAGTATTCATTCCAAAATTGGGAACCAAAGAGATACGTTTCATACACATGCCAAGGCAGAACTATAAGGACTCCGAGAATCGCTCCGCACCATACATACGCGCTTTTAAGCCAGCTGAAGTTTCTAAAAAACAGGGCATAAAAAACGATTGCGGGAAGAGCAAATAAGCCTACAACGCTTTTCGTCATGACCCCGAGCCCTATGAACGCGCCGACCCCCAAATACCAGCGGGGGTTTCGCAAGCCGCGGAGAAAAAAGTAAAACGCAAGAAGTATCGGTAATGTAACCGGCACATCAAGCTTTACCTGCCTTCCGGCCTCGAGGAACGCAGGAAAGAGGGTAAGTATTATTCCAGCCGAGGCGGCAGTCCAAATACTTCCGGTTGCTTCAAACGCAATAAGCATCGTGGCGAGAACAGACAGAATTCCGGCAAGTGCTGACGGAAACCGATACGCAAACTCCGGGCCGGGAAATATTTTGCTTGCGAGAAGCCCCTCCCAATAGTAAAGCGGCGGCTTATCAAAGAAATTCTCTCCCCGGAACTTTGGCGTCAGATAGTCTCCTGAAACTTCTGCCTCCCGCATTACCTCCGCATATACCGACTCATCGGTATCCCAAAAAGCCCCGTTGCCCAGGCGGAATAAAAACAAAAATGAGCTTACCGCAAGAACGGCAACGCAAAGCCACCAGCCAATGGCATATGTATTCCGCGCTATGGACACCGCATTGCTTTTTTCCGAAAGTATTTTTTCCTTCGACATGCGTATTCTTGGGATACATGTGAAAACAATTACAAGTATATGCCTGCAAGGCCTAAAAATCAATTTTAGAGTGCCGGGTTCTTTTACCGGAACTTAAAAAACTTAAATTTTTATGCGCTAAAAATATCAAAAATTACCCGATATTCAGATAAATTTGACAATATACATTAAACATGATATATTAAGTTTATTATGTTCTCTGAAAATATTGAGAGGGCGCCATGCAGTCAATCGGCCTCGAATTTCTAAAGAATTCCCATGCAGAAAAAGGCGGCGCAATATCTCTCTACGGTACTCTGCGCTTTCATCCTAACTCCTGCCGCGGAGGGGGGGCGTGCTTCGGCGGGATTGGTGTCTGGAGTCGGGAATTTTTGAACCACGGAAGAAAAGGCAATCGAGTCCGTATTGAACCTGACGGCATTGTTACAATCATTGATGGGGCGGGAGATGTTGTCTCAATTGTTGAGCGTGAAGATATTGCGGCCGTCGATTCAGAGACGGTTAAAATTGTTGTCCGTTCGCAGTATCTTAGGCCTTTTGAGTATAACGATAGCGATTATGAAGAAGCTCTTTTGTGCGCTGACCGAGGCGAGCGGCCAGCTCTGTTTGATAATTCTCCTTTTATTAAGGTTCTTGACAGCCCTCCCGGAACGGAGCTTGTCCTTCTTGAACTCGACAACGGTTCCGACGGCACTTTCAAAGTATTCACGAAGGATGGAGAAGAGGTTCCACACCAGGTTTTATATCCGCTTTCGTACGAACGGTGGGGAGAACCGCTTTCGTCAGGTAAAGCCGGAGCCTCCATGCCCCCGGGCGAAATCGCATATTTCGGTGCGCATGAAAATTACCTTCTTTCATTCGGCGTGGAGTATGAGCAAGACTCTATTCGGGCCGACGCGGAGTATTCTGATGAGGTCAACCTGCGAGCGCTTGCGTCGCTTCGTCTGGCGGGACTTTCCTCGGATTCGTGTAAAAACGGTCATCCGGAAAACTCGCTCATTGTTATTCAGGGCGGGGACGATGTTGGAAAAATAAAGTGCACTGCTTGTGAAATCACCATACTTCCAACGGAGCTTTTCAAGACGCTGGAAGACGTGTAAAGAGCAGGAACCCGTTTCGGGTTCTTTAATTTTGGCTTGACAAGGCCATGAGTTCGGTGGTACTTTTTTAAAATGTAATTTGAAAATGAGCTGGTTACGAGTGAAACACGCCATACTGTTTCTCGGATGTCTTCTCTTTTTTTCAGGGCTCACATTTCTTGCGATTCAGACTGATCTATATTTTAACTCATCATGGCTTTTTCCAGCTATGGGAGACTGGAGGTGGTATAATTATCTCACAAGCCAGCATGGTATTACCGTTCTCTATCTAAAACATAATTTCTTGTGGCTTCTGCCGTCCGTTCTTTTTTCTTTGGCGATTACGATAAAGATATGGTATACGCTAAAATACGGCCGCTAGTAAATTAAAAAAGCCCCAATGGGGCTTTTCTTATTTGCGGATTTACTGTCCGCCTTTCAGTTCAAGCAGTTTTTTGAAGATGAAATATGACTGTTTTGCTCCTCCGAGCGCTTGGTGAGGATATGGTTCCGGAGGGATGCCGAGAAGTTTGGCTATTTTGTTATTTCTGATGCTGTAGTCTCCGGGATCATACAACTCACCCGGCTTTAAAAGTGTGCCGACCGCCATTGAGCGGGTATCGAGTTTTGTATAGTGAACGTAGCTAGCCAACTCCGCTTCCTGTATGCCGGCAAGCGCCAAAGCAATGACGATGAACGTCCAGTCAAAAAAGAAGTTATGCCCGACAAGCAATACCGGTCCGCCATCTTCCTGTATAAAGCGAAGAAGCGTTCCGATAGCTTCTTTGAGCGAAAGAGCTCTATCCCATTCTCCGGCGGCAGCACGCCTCGGGTAGCCATTTATTTTCCAGGCGTCTTCGTCTCCGTGCTCCAGATGTTCCGGGTGAACTTTGATATTAAACATCTGCAGTGGTGAAAGATCACCTTGTCTCGCAACAACTCCGCCGATCTCGATTATCTCGTGCCACGCCGAAAGACTGCCGTTGACAAGCCGGAGCGGTTCGTTTCCCGTTGTTTCAATGTCAAGAAAAAGAAAAGACCGGACTTTCTGCGGCATGGCTTCTTTCTGTTTTTAAAAAACTTTTTATGAATATACCATTTGTTTCTGTGAAAAGCAAGAAAAAACAGCCCCGCTAAAAGCGGGGCTGTTTTTATATTCTGTTCCGATTATTCAACAGCGACTACATTTCCCGTCGTTACGTCGATGTAGATATTTTTTATATCAAGTCCTTTCAGTCCTATCACAAGCCATACTTTTTTCCCTTCACGCGTTACGGTTTTTACGGAGAGAGCGTTCGTCAGGTATCCTTCGCCGACCGCTTTGTCCACCGCGCCCTTTGCGGTAATTTTGACGCCCGCATCCGCCTCTCCTTTCGAGACGATATGGATGGTGTCTCCAACGACATCAAGTGATGCTTTTGCGTCAACACCTCCGCCGACTGTTGTTTGCCCCGATTCGTCCATTCCAAATGTCAGGTTCGTGTTGACGGCTCCTTCGGTGAATGTAACAAGGTTTGAAGTAAGGGTTACTCCGACGTTGTTTCGAGTCTCAACTTTTATAACGGGGGCGAAAATAAGCTGGCCGGAACCCGTTTGGTGGAGAGATTTATCCGCAAGGAAGTCGAACGAAGCGCTTGACGTTTGTCCGTCGTTCACAACAAGCGTTCCCACCATTTTTAAGTCTTTGGAAGGAAGTTTTGCTTCGGCGGTCGTTCCGTCTTTTGCGACAACAGTAACTTTATCGATGGCAAGCCGCAGTTGATTATAATTTCCTGCCGCTACCGTTACGTCGGCAAGAAGGGCGATAGAGCCGGAACGCTTAAGAGCTAAAAGGTCGAACTGCTTTTTCTCTTCGGAAAGCGTCACCCATCCTTTCGATTGACTGCTTACACGGACTTCCGAAATGCTCAAAATTATTGAGTCATAGTTCTCAAGTCCGATGGCGGCATCAGTCACCGCAAATACCACCCTTCCTTTGCCCATAACAGGGGCCGAGGCGGGAGGAGGCGTTGCCCCGGGAATTGCCGGCGTTATCCCCGGTTGTCCCGTGTTTTCTGTCGTTGTCGGGCTCATGGCCGGCTTCGAATAGAAGAAAAAGCCCACAAGAACTACAAGGACGACGACTGCGGATATGATAATGATTTTTTTCATGCTAAAGGTGATGTGGAATTTGCCTAAATGGGGTTACATTTTCGGCTAATTTCCAAGCAATATTAAGTAGTTATTACATATCCTACTATAGCTGTTTTTGGGTGCGGTTGCAAACCAAGAAGATTTTTCTGCACATAAAAACCGCCTGGTTGAGACCGGGCGGTTCGTGATTACGAACTAGAGAAGTTCTTTTAGGATCGGAAGGAGCAAGAGGGGATTTCGCGAGGGTGCCACAATATAGATGCCGGTTGCTTTTCCTGAACTTCGGATGTGCCTGACAAGTCCGATCGTTCGTTCAGCGCTCTTGCGACGCAACTCGTTTTCGTCGGTAAAACTTGAAATAAGTTCCGAATACTCTTTTCTCGGAAGCCGGACTCCTTCAACGGAGCCGGCTCTGATGTTCTCAATGGTTTTGAGATTCAGCGTTGGCCATACTCCGACGAAAAGAGGGCGCGCCGAATGCTCTCCATAAAATTTAAAAAGTTCATCGGCCTGGACGCTATCAAACACAGGCTGGCTCATGAAAATATCCGTTCCTGCCGCGATCTTTTCTTCAATGCGCTTTCCTTCTTTTGCCCTGTCATGTTCGTTCTGGTTGACGGCTGCCGCAAGGACAATGTTTAAGGGGCGGGCAAGGTTCTTTCGGAATTGCCAGTCGATAGCTTTTAGCGCTCCGATGGAATCTGTTTGGAAAACGCCGCGCGACGGGAATACCGCCTGTTTGGATTCGTACGGGTCTCCCGTGATAACAAGAAAATTCTTAAGGTCGCTCCATTCGTACGCGGCAAGTATCTGGTTTAAAAGGCCGTTTACGGAGCTGTCGCGCGTCGTAATGTGCGCGATAACGTCGGCGGAGGTTCCGCAAAGTTCCGAAGCAAGCTGTATGGAGTCATGGCATATTCTTCGCGATGAGTTTACGTCGAATACTTTCACGCCTGCCCTCCGGAGTTTTTTCAGCGAATCATTAAATTTCGGGAACATGCCCGGGGACGGCGGGTCCAGCTGGACGCTTATTAGGAACTCTCTTCGGGCGATACGCTTCAAAATGCCGGGTCTTTTTCCCGATTGGCGCATTGGCGGCCGGTTCTCAATTCTCAAAAATCTTTTTATCACTATACCATGCCTCGCCACTGGGGCAAGGAGGCGCTGGCTTGAGTAGTATAGCTTAGTTTTTGTTTCACTGGATTTTTTCCGCAAAACGGTTATACTGGAGCCGTTCGGTCTTTTCCAACACCTATTCGATACGCGGAGGGGATATGGTAACTGACGTCCGCCGGAAGAATGTTGAAGAGTTTGCGCTCTCTGTGTTCAGAAAGAGCGGGGCGATTCTCGAAAACGGGCACTACGTCTATAATTCGGGTCGGCATGGCAGTGAATATGTGCTGGGGGATGCGCTCTGTGCTGACGGAGAAGAGCTTTCAACGCTCATGTTTTATCTCTCCGAAATGGTGCTTGATTCAGGCTTCAGGAAACAGGCGGAAGTCATTCTCGCTCCGGCAGTCGGCGGAATTCCTCCTGCCATGAGGTTTGCCGAACATATGTCAAAAGCCGTTTCGCGGAAGATCTATTTCACCTGGGCAGAAAAAAGTTCGGCGAGTCAAAAGAATCCTTTTACTATTCCCGAGGCGTTCAAAAAATACATCGCGCAAAAAAATGTTTTTTTGGTTGATGATGTTGTAACGACTGGCATTGCCTTCAGGAATCTTTCGGGCCTGGTGCGAAATCTCGGCGGGAATGTTTTAGGGGCGGCGTGTCTTTGGACCAGAAGCAGTATTCAGTCATATGACATTGGGGCGGTACCCCTCTTTTCGCTTATCGAAAAACAATTCGAAAGCTGGAAAAAGGAAGATTGCCCGTTGTGCAAAAGTCTTCGCCCTATCAACACCGACTATGGACACGGAGAAGAATTTTTAGAAAAAATGAAGCGCTCATAAGGAGCGCTTTTATGTTAAGGCCCTTGATAATACTTATACAATATACTACGATAACAATGTTGTCCATTGACAGTTGAATACCGGGAAGACCATGAACGACCTTAAAAAAGATGCATTCGCTATTGCGACAGGTATTTTTTTGGGTGTTATGTTTGCGCATGCACTGGGTATTTATTGGCCGCTTGGCATCGTTGTTGGCGGGGCCGTTGGGTATTTGGCTCGTCTTTTGACCGAACCGAAGCGCGTTGCGTCTGCCGCGGAAATGGCGTGGAGAGCGGTTGCTGAAGGTCTTCCGAAATACCAATTCAAGCAGAGGGTGATGTACGGTTTTTGTGTCGCAGTATCCCTAGCAGGAATGTTTGGACTCGTCCTTACTGTTATACTTCTTATTCAAGTATTGCTGGGATATAAAATGCCATCCGACCTTCTTTATAGGGTGGCTGTTACCGTATTTCTTGTTCATGCCGTGGCTACTACCGTGGGTTTTTTGGTTGCTACATGTTTGTCTCCTCCTCCGTCGAAAGAAGATGTGCAATTGGCAAAAAAGGGATTCACTTATTTCAATTTTATTTCAATTCACATTCTTGCAGGTTACTATCCGCTTAAGGGGATTGTGCTGTTTGTGAAAAATTTCTCATTTTTTGCCCGCACTACCTTGAAGTTCACACGGCTTTTTCTTAAGTTTGTTCACTCCGAAATGTTCACGGCATGCAGTGCGTATTCAATGGTTTTCGGAACGCTCACGTTCTTGGCGGTTCCGAACAGCCTTGCCTTCATTCTATTCTTTGCGGTTTTGGGTGGCATTGCCGGGGCCCTCGTGCGTCTTGTAGTGCTCGAGCTTCTTCAAGAAGCGGATGCGAACCCATAATTTTCCTGCGGAGCAATCATGCTCCGTTTTTTGTTTGATTTTAGTGCTGTCTAATGCTATAGACTTCTCTAGTTCTTCGTGCAGAGGGTTTTGCGGATATGCGGACGCGACAACATTCGGACCGGGATATGTCGTGCTAAAACGGCTTTTGAATTCTCGAACGGTTCTTATTTTCGCAGTATTCTTTAAAGAGCTTCAGAACTCCCGAGCGGCCCAGGCTTTCGCGGCGTTCGTGAAGTGGCTTTGGAACTCGCGCGCGGCTCTGGCTTTCAGGGCATTTATGAAGTGGCTTTGGGGTTTTCGCGCCGTGCGCATTTGTTCGGCTGTTCTTCTCATCGTTCTTTCGCCGACAGCTATTTTCATTCCGGTTTTTGGCGCGTGGATGGCATGTATTCCCGGGTTCATCATACTTCTCCGCGAGTTTAACTTTCTCCGATTCCTTCTCGTCAAACTTTTCAGAAAATTCCCGTATTCCCGAAGAGTTGTTTCCCGATTCCGGAGGTGGGTGCACAAAAAAACAGGCATAAAAATAACATTCAGAAAACACGCAAAAAACAGCCGAATGGGCCATGTTCGGGGCTCGCGCAAAATATAGCCGTCCCGCTAAAAGCTGGACGGTTTTTTCACTGTTTGTCTGGAATACTCCGCAGTAGCTGACGCGGTGGCAGGGGCGAATATAGGAGCAAACAATTGACAAAAGCACGTGTAAGTATGGTACTATTTTCCCAGCAACTTGAATTATAAATACTACGGTAAGCAATGGCGGACGCGAAAGAAGTTACGCTCCATGCATTGACTGGCGGCCCGTGCGGGGGCAAATCAACCGGCAGGGCAAAAATTGTTGAGCGTTTGAGCGACTTCGGATACTCGGTTCTGACACCTCCAGAAGTTGCAACGGAACTTTTCACGAATGGAGTTTCCATCGGCGGGACAGGTCTCTCACTCAAGGATTTTCAAAGGCAGGCGCTCTTAATGCAGCTTGAGCGTGAAAATCGCTATCTTGAAATGGCAAGGCGCTTTAAAAACCCGAAGTGCATTGTTCTTACTGACCGCGAATGTTGTGACAATGCCGCGTATCTGCCTCCGGGGAAATTTGAAAAGCTTATTAGGGAGATGGGGCTTAAAAAGATGGAACTGCTCTTGCGGTATAAAAGCGTGCATCATCTTGTGACGGCGGCCCTTGGCGCTCCGGAGTTCTATACGAAAAAAAATAATTCCGCACGGAAAGAAACTGTTGAGGAGGCAATTGTCCTTGACCGGCGGACGCTGGATTCCTGGGTTGGCGCAAACCATGTTCAGGTTGTCGATAACAGCACCGGATTTGACGAGAAAATTTCCCGCCTCCTTAAGGGCATTTGCAGTGTGCTCGGAACCCCCATTCCTCTTGAGATAGAACGCAAGTTCATCGTGAAGATGCCTCTGTTTGCTCACGGGTTTGTTGTTGTACCTGCTGATATTGAGCAGGTAGAGCTTCGTTCGGACAAAGAAGGCTCGCATCGTATCAGAAAGAGGGGAAGCGACGGATACTACGCGTACTATGAAACTCGAAAAAAGAATATTCGAAAAGGTGTCAAGCATGAGGATGAACACATGATTCGGCCTCAGGACTACGCACAATTGCTTAAGAGCGAAAAAGATCCCGATTCGGACGTCGTGAAAAAAAATCCGCAGCTGTTTTTTGTGGAAAGGCCAATACTTCGAGCTCGATGTGCTCGAGGAGCCGACATATTCCCGTCTTATCCGATTGCTTGAGGAGGATGGAGAGTACGCAGAGTCGCGAGGTCCGGTTGCCGTTCTCGAAATAGAGCTTACGGAGGAAAACGACCGTGTTTTCATTCCGCCCTTTATTGAAGTGATAAAGGAAGTTACCGGAGATTCGCGATATTCGATGAAAAGTCTTGCGAAGAAAAGAAACTAGCGCCGCAGGAAACCAAATCTTTCCTTGCGGTTTTTTTTTATGCTATAGGATAGCTGATTTGACGCCGCGCATACTGCGGCGTTTTTTAATATGTATCTGGCAAAATATTTTCCGTCTTCTTTAAAAAGCGCTATGTTTGTGATACTATTCACCTGTTGGCTTTGGAAAATACTACAGGAAAATCGGTTATTTTCGTGTTCACAACGGCTTACGATCCGTTCATTGGGGGAGCCGAAATTGCAATTCACGAAAACGCAAAACGCCTTGGCGGAGAGTTTGATTTTGTTGTCCTGACAAGCCGTTTCGCGCCCGAACTTCCAAAAAAAGAAACGAAGGAAAATATTACCATCATGCGCCTCGGGCTCGGGAAAGCATGGGATAAGTTCCTCCTTCCGTTCACGGCTTTTTTTGCCGTTCTTTTTTTATGGCGCCGCTTCAAAGGCCGAAAGAAGATATTCTGGGTGGTCATGGCGTCCTACGGTTCCATCGCGGCAAGCACGTTGAAGTTTTTCTTTCCGCGCGTCCCATACATTCTGACCCTTCAGGAGGGGGATACCGAAGAGCATCTTCGAAAATCTCGTCTCGGACTTGTTCATATCCTCGGTTTCAGATATGCCTTAAAACAATGCGACTATGTGACTGCCATTTCGGCGTATCTTTTGGACCTTGCGTATCGTTTAAACTATAAAGGGCCGGGGGAGGTTGTTCCGAACGGAGTAGACCTTAAAAACTTTGCGCGTTCGACGTCGGCAGAACGCTCCGAAGAGATTTTGCGGAGGCTCGGACTTAGGGGTTTTGAGAAGATTATTATTACCGCTTCGCGCCTTGTGTTAAAGAACGGAATTGACACCATCGTTGCGGCTCTTGCTCTGATAAAAAAAGCAAACCCGGAGCTTAACCTGAAATTTTTGGTGCTTGGTTCCGGCCAGGAAGCACAGGCAATAAAAAGCCTTGCCAAGGCTCTCGGAGTGCTTGATGATGTCATATTTGCCGGCTCCGTTTCGCACGAACATTTGCCGGACTATCTTAAAATAGCGAATGTCTTTGTGCGGCCTTCGCGCTCGGAGGGCCTCGGAAATTCTTTTATTGAGGCAATGGCGGCTGGTGTTCCCATTATCGGGACTCCTGTCGGCGGCATTCCCGATTTTCTAAAGGACGGAGTAACAGGTCTTTTTACGAGCGTTGACGATCCCGAAGACCTCGCTCAAAAGATACTGAAAGTCTTTACGGATGAATCTCTGAAAACTCTCCTCGTGAACGAAGCAAAGAAACTGGCAACGGCGCGCTATGACTGGGAAGCCATTTCAAAGAGTCTTTTGAAAATATTTTCAGCGGAACTTGAGAAAAGCGCAAAGCCGCGCGTCCTTGTCGTAACCGGCATATTTCCGCCTGATATCGGAGGCCCCGCGACGTACTCACGGCTTGTGGCAGGAGAACTTGAGCGGCGGCGTTTCTTTGTGCGCCTTATTTCCTATCGCGATGCGGAGGTACTTTGGGGCGACGCAAAAGACGGCGGTATCCGCAAAATCCGATACCGGACATATTTCATTTCACGGAAAATTCCGAAAGGCATCCGTCATTTTCTTTATTTTCTGAAGTGTGTCACGGCGGGACTGCACTGCGATATCTTTTTTGCCCAGGACCCTGTTTCGGCGGGATTCCCCGCGCTGTGCGCCGCGCGTATCCTAAGGAAAAAATATATCGTCAAAGTAACGGGAGACTATGCGTGGGAACAGGGGGTTACGCGTTTCGGCGTTGAAGACGCGATTGACGTGTTCCAGATACGCCACTACCGGTTTTTGGTCGAGCTACTCCGCTTTGTTGAGGCACACGTGTGCGGAAACGCGGACCGCGTTCTTGTTCCGTCGCAGTATTTGAAGCGCATCGTTTCCGGGTGGCGTATTCCGGATGAAAATATTTCCGTCATTTTTAACGCGGTTGAACCGGTTGACATACCCGAGTCAAAAGAAGAGATACGGCGTGAGCTCGGCATCCCGGAGGAAGAAAAGATAATTCTTTCCATTGGAAGACTCGTTTTGTGGAAGGGGTTTGAAACGCTCATTTATCTTGCTTCCGACCTTACAAAAACATACAACTGGGCGCATGTTATTATCGTCGGCGACGGCCCCGACTACTTCCGCCTCCAGCGCGCCATCATAGAGCGGGAAGCGGAGAATGCCGTAACAATAATCGGGAAGCGTTCGAAGGCCGATATTATGAAATATCTGAAAGCTTCCGATGTTTTTATTTTGAATACGAGCTATGAAGGATTTTCGCACCAGATAATCGAGGCGCAAAGCGCGGGAATTCCCGTTATCACGACGGATGTCGGCGGGAACCCGGAGATCATTACGGACATGGAGAACGGCATCCTTGTGCCCTTCAACGATTCGCGGGCGATACGGGACGCGGTGCGGTTGATTTTTTCGGACGCAGGAGTATATAAAAAGCTAAGGGAGCATGGAAAAGAGCGCGCCCGTGAGTTCTCAAAAGAGCGCATGATGAAAGGACTTATCGGCCTTTTTGAGAATTATTCGGCAAAGAAACATGGGAGCAAAAACCCCTAAAAAAGCTATCATAATTGCAGGCGGGAAAGGAACCCGGCTGTATCCGGTAACGCTTGAAACGCCAAAGCCTCTTTTGAGCGTGAAGAAAAAGCCGATTTTGAATTATCTCATTGAGCTTTTCCGGGAGCACGGCGTTACCGATATTAAAGTAGTCATCAGGGAAGCCGACTACGAGGACTTTTCGTGGTGGCGGAAGCGTTTTGAGGCGGGGCTTGGGAATATTTCAATTTCTTTTGACATCGAGCCGGAACCGATGGGAACTCTCGGCTACGTTTTCCATAACCTGAAAGAATGGATTGGCAAAGAGCCGGTATTTGTTACGAATGCCGATGAAGTGAAACGGGTTGACTTGAAAAAACTTTTTGAATTCCATAAAACGAACGGAGGGCTTGCGACTGTGGCCCTTGTATCCGTAGAAAATCCGTCTGACTACGGGGTTGCCGTAATGAAGGGGCCAAAGATCGCAATGTTTCTCGAGAAGCCAAAAGATCCTCCTACGTCATTTGTATCGTCCGGATTGTATGTTGTTTCACCGGAAGCACTCCTGCATGTTCCGACGCAGGAAAAATTCCTTATGATAGAGCGCGACCTTTTTCCGCACCTTGCGTCTCGCGGGCTTCTTACCGGTTTCAAGGGAGAGGGATTCTTTTTTGATTGCGGAACCTTCGAGCGGTGGAACAAGGCAATCAAGCATTTTTCCGAGGGAGAACAACATCAGCAGTAATTTTTTTAATCCCCGTTAGGAGCTTACCGGCGAAGTTCTCTAAAACGAACATAGGTTTGCGAAGCTGATATATAGCTCGGCGCTCTCTGGCAAGTTTTTGAAGCGAGTTTCTAACGGGGTGAACACACTCATATGAAAGTTTTGATGTTAAGCATTGACCCTCTGATATTCGAAGAGGGGTCGGAAGTGCGGGAGCGCATGAAGGAATACGGAACGCTTTTTGACGACCTTCGCGTCATCGTCTACACGCACCCGGGGTATGCCAAGGAAGAACTTGCTCAAAACGTTCGGATATATCCGACGAACACCGGATTAAAATTTTCATATTTTTTTAAAGCTTTTTCTCTCGGAAGACGCATACTAAAAGAGGGAGGCTATAAAAAAAACGACGCCGTTATAACCTCGCAGGATGCAATGACGAACATTGCCGGTTTTTTGTTAAGGGCGTTTACCGGAATTTCGCTCCAGGTTCAGATACATACGGATTTTTTGAGTCCGAATTTCAAAAAAGAATCGTTCAAAAACTCCATGCGCTACCGCCTGTATCGCTGGTCGGCGCGCCATGCCGATTGCGTTCGTGTCGTGAGCGAGCGCCTGAAAGCATCTCTTGAAGGAAAATTCCGCATCCATGAATGGCGCATTTCCGTTCTTCCGATATTCGTCGATGGCGAGGCAATTCGGAACGCTGTACCAAGTACAAAAGTGCACGACAAATATCCGTCGTATGACTTCATCATTCTGATGGCGTCCCGCGTTACAACCGAAAAAAACATCGACATGGCGTGTCTTGCGATGCGCGAGGTTATAAAAAAATTCCCTAGGACTCTTCTGCTTGTCGTCGGCGATGGGCCTGAAAAAAACAGGCTTAAAGATCTTTACGGCACAACTCCTCAAAGGCCGGTTTCCTTTGACGATGCTACCGAAGAAAAACCTTTTGACGGGCCGATGGTTATTTTTGAGGACGCGGTGCCCTACGAAACTCTTCTTTCGTACTACAAAACCGCGGATATGTTCCTTGTTACGTCGAACTATGAGGGGTATGGAAGAACTATTCTCGAGGCCCTCGCTTCCGGGCTTCCGGTTTTTTCGGCGGATGTGGGTATTGCGCGGGAAGCAATTCGCATCAACGAGACAGGAAGAATTTTTCCGGTCGGAAATTCCCGCAATCTTGCCGATATTCTTATAAAAGTTTTTTACGAGTTTGAAAATTACAATCTCATGCGCCTTCGCACGAAAGAGCTTTCAAAAACGCTTCTCGCCTCTTCAAAGAGCGAATATCTTGAGTCGTTTCGGCAGAGTCTTGTGACGTGCGGGAGCGCACCACGGAATTGATTTTTAAAGGAAATATGATATAGTGGCTTCTATGATATCTGTTGTTATTCCGGTCTATAATGAAGAAAAAAACGTTCCCGAACTCCACCGGGAGCTTTTAGGTGTTCTTAAAAATATGCATCAGGAATTTGAGATCATCTTCGTTGATGACGGTTCAAAAGACGGAACGTTCACTGAACTTAAAAAGTTAAAAAGCGTTAAGGTAATTTCATTCTTACGAAATTTTGGAAAGTCCCAGGCGCTTATGGCAGGATTTGAAGAGGCGGGGGGAGAACGCATCATTACGCTTGACGGCGATTTGCAGGATGATCCGAAGGAAATTCCGCGTTTTTTGGAAAGCATGAATGCCGGGGCCGACCTTGTGTGCGGATGGAAAGTGAATCGGCTTGATGATCCGTCGAAAATTTTTCTTTCCAAAATAGCAAACGGCGTTACGCGCTTTTTCACCGGTGTTGAAATTCACGATATGAATTGCGGATTCAAAGGGTACACGAAGGAGTTTGCAAAGAATCTCAAGCTTCACGGGGATCTCCACCGCTATATTCCCGCACTCGCCGCATACGACGGTTTCCGTATTGCCGAAACTCCGGTGAATCACAGGAGGCGTCTTCATGGGAATTCAAAATACGGTTTTTTCAGAGTATTCAGCGGTTTTTTCGATTTTCTTACCGTCATGTTCCTTAGAAAATATATTGACAGGCCTCTTCACTTTTTCGGGCCCCTTGGACTTACCTCGTTTTTTGCCGGGTTTGTTATTTTGTTTTATCTGACATGGGTTAAGCTTGCGTATCACATTGCGATCGGCTCACGCCCGCTTTTATCGCTCGGGGTTCTTTTGGTTTTTGTCGGGATACAGTTTTTTTCTTTAGGGCTCATCGGAGATCTTGTGGTACGTAAAAATGGTAATGAGCGGAGGAATTACATAATTAGGGAGCGTGTCTCCAACCTATAATCATGGCGGACCCAAAAGCATTTCTTGATGTTCTGAAAGGGCGTAAAAGTATACGGAGTTTTCAGGCGCGACCCGTTGATTCCGAAGTTATTAAAAAAATTTTAGAACTTGCAACATATGCGCCTACGAACTGCAACCAACAGGCGTGGAATTTTATTGTTGTGACTGATAATGAAACTAAAGAACGGTTAGTGAAAGAGGCGGCGTCGAATACAAACCTCCGCCGGGCGCCCGCCATTATTGTGGTAACGTATGACGGGTGGAATTATAAGGAAGCTATTCAGGGAGGGGCGCTTGCTGTCGGACATATTCTGCTTGCGGCCGAGAACTTTGGTCTTGGCGCTTTGCCAATGAACAGCTACGGCGCTGATACGCAGATAAAAAAGGTGCTTCAAGTTCCCACAAGTGAAACGATTTGCTGTTTTGTACTTCTTGGATATCCAGACGGGCGGGCTCAAGCAATGCAGCCTGTTTCAAGACGGCCGGTTGAAGAGGTGGTGCATTGGGGTGTATTTGGTATGCGGAAGCGCCCGCCATTTACCTATGGTCCAGACGATTGGACCCTTGAGACATTAAGGATGCATCAGCGGTACTATTGTCGAAAAACGACATTGGGCAAGGAGATGGATATCATGAGCCGCGACGAACGGGCGCTTGTGCGAAACACTCTTGCCGCGGTCAAAACTTCTATTCTTGATCTCTGTTCGTACGACGGTAGCTATGTGAGTGAGTTTCCAAATGTGCCGGTACAGATGGTTGATTTATTATCTGAAACGTCGCTGTATACCAAAGCGGCGGCGGAGCAACAGGTGCCGCAAAAGATACGGCAGCATATCTTCAGCGTTTATGATGAACAGGCTTCGACGCTTGCGTCTCAGCCGGTGCAAACAGTTACCATGATTTATAAACTGGAACGACTTCCTGCCCCGCTTCGTAGCGAGATGTTCTCAAAGGCGTATGCGACGCTTGAGCAGGGTGGTGAATTTATCATTTTTTCCAGAAAATCGAATCCTTTTCTAAATCTATTCTTTTTTATTGTGAAAATTCTGTTCGGCAATGATGTCCGCAAAACCGGTATGTATGCCTTTTTTGGGCCTTATCAGCCGATTCGGGTCTCGCATACGTTGACCCTTCTTCGGCGTGCAGGATTTACCAGCATTGATTGGACCGGCTATTTTCCGGTACCGCCGTTTTATGAACAAGTGTATCAAATGTTTCTTCAATATCGTAAAAGTGAAGGGTCAAGTTATCTGCACCGGGAAACTCGTTTAACCGTCGTAAGCCGGCTACTTTCCGCCCTTTTTTCATTTCAGGGCTTCATGCGCGTAGGCCGCGCTGGCTCTGTTGTTGTCATTCGATGTCAAAAATAGCTTCAAATATTTTTTTGCAGTCGGCCCTTGCCGAAGTTCCGCGCCTTCTGGGTCTTCTCAACCGCAATCCGGCTTCCCATTCATACGGATCGTTCGATCGCGCCTTTTGGCATTATCGTACGGCTGATATAAGCTGCGCCCGCTATCAGGAGGCAGTACTGACCCTAGCACTTCTTTATGCGAATGATTTTGAAGAAAATATATATTATCAGGACTCGCGCGTGTTGGAATGGATAAACGCTGCCATTGGTTTTTCTCTGTCCCTGCAGGATCGTGACGGGTCGTTTAGTGAGTGGTATCTCCACGAAAGTTCTTTTGTGGCGACTGCCTTTGTGACCGCGGCGCTTTCCGAGACGCTTTTGGTATTAGGAGAACAAAAGATTCGAGGATACAAAAAAGCAGTTGATGTATTGTGTCGTGCTGCTGACTGGCTGACTTCCTTAGACGAGGAACTGGTTCGTAATCAGGAGTCAGGAAGTATGCTCGCTCTTGTGAATGTATGGCTGCTTACCCGGGATGAACGATATCGAATGAGCGCCTTTGAAAAAGCTAAGCGTTTTACGGATGCCCAGGTGTCGGAAGGGTGGTGGAGCGAATATGGCGGCCCCGATATTGGGTACCTTTCGCTCACTATTGATTATCTCGCTAAATACTCTCAAAAATATGATGATCAGAGAGTTGTTGAAGCAATTCGCAAATCATCGGCGTTTTTAACCAATTTTTTACATCCCAATTATACTGTTGGCGGCGAGTATGGCTCGCGCAATACCGAGTATCTCATACCTTCCGGATTTGTGCTGCTTTCCGATAAAGACCAAAATATGCGTCTTATTGCGGAATTTTGCGCTCACTCACTTGCTCTTCAGTCCGGCATCGGACCGTCTAACCTTGATGACCGCTACCTTGCCTATATCCTGTATAACTGGTTACAGGCGGGGCTTATATATGTTCCCAGTGACGGCGGGCGGATTCGTCGATTTCTTGCGGAGCGCCGTGTTGATACTTTTTTTCCGATGTCCGGTATTCGTGTTGTAGACCGCGGGATATATTATTTTGTAGCGAATCTTTATAAGGGCGGAGCGTTTCGAGTGTACGCACCAGGAAAGACATACCTTGATTCAGGCGCAGATATCATTTCTCGGGGGCACGCGTATACATCTAATGTTCTTGATAAAAATAATGGTATTCACTGTGTTTCTGCGGTAGCGAAAGAATTTTCTACAAGCGGCTTTTTAAAGTTCGTTTCGGAACCTTTGATGAAAACGCCAATAATGCTTTTATTTAAGATGTTTCAGTTGACCATCGGGCAATCCGGTATACTGCGAAAATTTTTAAAAAAAGTACTGCGCAAGGGGATGATTACAGATGCCCGGCGGTCATCCATTTCTTTCAAACGCTCGTTTGTTCTTACAGATAACGGTGTGCGTATTGTCGATGTGGTTGGTGCGGCACTACATAAGGAAGACATATACTATGGCAGAAAATCGTCGTATAATTTTATTCCCAGTTCGAAGTATTTTTTAAACCAGGAGGTGGGAGGCGAGCGCAGTAATTTTCGTGAACCCGTTTTTTCTGTTACCGGAGACACAACGACAACCGTGCGGGAACTATATTGGTAACGCATAATTCTGTTGAAATATATGTTGCCTGAACAAAAAAATCCTTCCGACAAGTCATCTATATGTGCCGGTATGTTAAAACCTTTTTTGAGCTGGTCCTTTTTCCACTATCTTTGGACGGGCGGCGTGTTAGCGCTTGTACAAATTTGTTTACTGTGGCTTTTTATTGATATATTTCATATTTCCACGATCATCAGCAGCATTACCATCATTGGTGGACTTTTCATCATGCGTTTTTTGATGCTTCGATTTTTTAATGTTGTCGGCTGACATGAGGAAATTTTAAACTATGGATGACCAATTCAGTTTTCGCAGAGCGTTTGCTCGCGAACAAATATATTTTCGGACTATTCTTATAGCTCTTTTGTTTATTGCGTTCATACTGAGACTGGGTGCGGTTTCTTTTGGAATTCCTCAAAGTTTTTATGGGGATGAGCTTGTTTCGGTTGTTGGCGGCTTTAAAATATTACAGTCAGGATCTTTGTGGGGGAACTCGTTTTTATACATTCCTCCGCTTTTTTCGTATATACTCGCTCCCTTCTTTGGTGTTGCGGGGGTTGCCGGAATTCTTCTTGGCTGGTTTTCGGGAGTACATGAGTTTCAGCAATATGTTCTGCTTCATCGCGAAGAGTTTCTTGTTATCGCGCGTATCCTGTCTGCTCTTTTTGGAACTGCAACGGTCTACATCCTGTATCTTCTCGGAAGAAATGTTTTTTCAAAGCATGTCGCTTTGCTCTCGGCGGTATTTCTTGTATTCGATTTTCTCCATGTACACGAAACTCAGACCGGGCGTTTTTGGGGACCAACGGCCTTTTTTGTTGTTGCCGGGATATACTCCATCGTGAAAATGAAGGAAACCCGCCGTCTTCTTTGGTACGTGCTGGCAGTTTTTGCTATCGGGTTCGGATATGGCATGGGATATATCATTCTTGTTCTTCTGCCCTGGTTTTTTTGGGCTCACATGCATGGGTGGAGGGGAAGGCGCATGCGGAACCTTGTTATGAACACAAAAGAGGGTGCGTTTTTTGATAAATCCTTCATGGTGAGTCTTGTTTTGCTTTGCGCAATTATAGTTTTTTTCTCTCTCGCTAATCCATATGCATTTCAGCGTCAATTCGGATGGCTCGTTGCCGGGGTCGGAAGTATTTTTGGGTTCTCGTTTCAGCACATTACGACGAAACCTGTTGGAGGAGGAATACACCTGTGGACAAATATTTTGAATGTAAGCAGGTATTTTTGGTCAGAAAGTCCGCTTTTTCTTCTCGGCGCCGCAGGGCTCATTGGGTGGTGGCGCGCAAACAACGGGAAATTTTTTGAATTTTCGCTTTTGCTTGGTATGCCGCTTCTCTATCTCGCCGGACTCATATTCGGATTTTCAAGAATAGAGCCGCGGTTTATTCTGCCGGTTGTTCCTCCGCTTCTTCTCGGTTCGTCCTACGCGTTTTTTCTTGGTTTTTCGAAGCAGCGGACTCCGTTCGTGAGGTATCTTCTTCTTGTCTTTTTTACGTTCGGATTTTTCTGGTATTCGGTTTATCCGGTGTATCGCTACGGTGCGCTTATGTCAAGTTTTGACACGCGCACACAAGCCGTCGAATGGATTCAAAAAAATGTTCCACTTGGTTCCGTCATTATTCTTGACGATTATACGGTGTATGTACCAATGAACAAGGAAAGTGCCGCCGCACTCAAGGAAAACAATCCTGTTCGTTTCGATACCCGCGCAGGAGCCGTTCTCGGCATTTCGCCGGATAGCCGTCTGTACGAGCCCGGTTATTTTGTTTATGATATAAGTCGGTTTCAAGATATCGACGGCGAATTCAAAAAAATCCCCGCTGGATATCTTTTTTATTCATATTGGAATGCGCGGCAAAAGAGGGAACTCGAAGCGCGCTACGCCGGTTTGGATAAGGTGCGTGTTGTCGGCTTTGCGCCAAGGCGAGATGGGAAGGATGCCGCAGATATTCTGAATGACCCTATGTATCCTGCAGATGCTCTTTCCGGCAGAGAATTCTCGGGTCCGTATGTTGAGATATACACATTTAAAAATCGGTAAGCCGATAGAGGAACATGAAAAAACTTTCCATCGTTATACCTGTCTATAACGAAGAAAAAACCATCGCTAAACTGGTTGACCGCGTGAAAAAGGCTGATTCGTTAGGCATGGAAAAGGAGATTATTGCGGTTGATGATGGCTCTAAGGACAGAAGTCTTTCGATGCTTGAGGGGATTTCCGGTATTCGCATCGTCAAGCATCCGCAAAACCGCGGCAAAGGAGCAGCCATTAGGACCGGACTGAAAGTGACGACAGGGGACATTGTTCTTATTCAGGATGCCGACTTCGAATACGACCCGGCGGACTATCCCTTTTTACTCAAGCCGATACTTGGAAATCAGGCGGATGTTGTTTATGGCTCCCGGCTCATTTCGAACCAGCCGCGTAGGGTTCTCAACTTTCACCACTATCTTGCAAATATTCTCATTACATTTCTTTCAAATTGTTTTACGAATCTGAACTTATCGGATATTGAGACCGGCTATAAAGTTTTTCGCCGGGAAGTCGTAGAGTTCCTTCTTCCGAAACTCGTGTCTGACCGGTTCGGCATTGAGGTTGAGCTGACCGCTAGAGTTGCGAAAGGAAAATGGAGGGTGTACGAAGTTGGAATATCGTATTCGGGCAGGACATATGAAGAAGGAAAAAAAATCAACTGGAAAGACGGAATAGCGGCTGTGTGGCACGTCATTCGGTTTAACGTGTTTGGCTAAAACCATGGATAGGCTTCTTGACCCTTTATTGCGTTTTCTGAGAGTGCGGCGGGTTCGGTCGTACATTTCGAGGGGTGCGGTCGTGCTTGACGTCGGATGCGGTTTTAAGGCTCGTCTTCTTCGGTCGCTCTTGCCTCTTATCAGTAAGGGCATCGGCATTGATATGGATGTTCCAGAAGGGGAGGAAGGGAATATTACGCTTAAGAAAGGCCTTCTTGAAAAAACACTTGATCAAGAAACGTCGTCCGTTGATGTCGTGACTCTGACTGCCGTGCTTGAACACCTTCAGTACCCTGAGGATATTTTGAAAGAAATATACCGTGTCTTAAGGCCCGGCGGAACTCTTATCATTACCGTTCCGACATGGGCGGCGCGTCCGGTGCTGGAAGTTCTTGCCTACAAGCTTCACGTCATTGAAGAAGGGGAGATACGTGACCACAAACGCTACTTCTGGAAGCGTGACCTCTCACGCATGCTGGTTTCTGCCGGCTTTAAGACCGAGCATATAACACAAGCGTATTTTGAAGCGGGCTTCAACTTGTTTGCCGTCGCAAAAAAATAACAGCATCTCGTATCATTCAGATAACGCGGATTTTTTACGAGGAAAACATATCGGTTTAGGGTCTTTTTGGGATATACTATCCTACGAAATGAAAGATGGATAAATGAATAAAAATATATGAACATGATGCATACATCATACTTCCTCGATTTCTTAGAGCGTTACTCCCGCCGTCTTCTCTGGGGGGTTATTGGGGGAGCCTTTTTGGTTTCGCTTTTCTATTCTTTTTACTATCGCATCGAGCCTATGGTAGACGCCGAAGCTTATAACGTGATCGCCCAAAATATCATATCGGGGAACGGATACCGAATGGATACGAATGATATTCCGTTGAATGCGGATCGCTCGATGATAAAGTCGGGACCGGGATATGAATTTTTGCTCGTCGGTTTCTTTTATGTCTTCGGCCATCGCTATGAACCGGTTTGGATTTTTCAGGCGCTTTTTCATGCGCTTTCGGCTTTGCTTGTATTTCTTATTTCGCGCCGGCTATTTAAAGATATGTGGCATCCGGCAATGGGCTTGACGGGGGCGGCGCTTATAGCGTTTTCTCCTGACCTGATACTTGCAAGCTCCATGCTTCTTGTCGAAAATTTTGCTCTTTTTCTGATGCTTCTTTTTGTCTGGTGGTTTTTCCGATATGATGATATGCCTTCAGCATCAGGTGCTGGACTTGCGGGAGTATTATTCGGGGCAGTCTATCTTACCCGGTCTCCCCTCGGCATTTTGCTTCTGCCGGCCTCAGCGCTCTTTTGGGTGCGAAAGCGCTTTGTGCATGCTATCGTTTTTCTTTTTTGCTGCGCCATTCTGATGGCGCCCTGGGCTGTAAGGAACTATCGCGTGTTTCATAAATTTGTTCCGACAAATCTTGCGGTTGGGGATGCTTTTTTGAACGGCAACAATCCGAATGCGACGGGTGAAATTGACGACTCGCGCTATGAGTATACGACGCCTCTTCGGTTTGCCGAACGATTCTCGGCAAACAAGACCGAAATAGACATGGCGCTTGGGTTCATAAAAGCAGACCCGCTTCGCTTTCTTAAGATTACGTTCTATCGCGTTTCGATATATTTTAGCATTGCTCGTCCAACTGGCTGGTGGCCGTATCTGGAGGGGATGCGTTTTCAGCAGCTTGCCGTGGTAGTTTCTTCGGCGGTCTATGCGTTTGTTCTTTTTCTGCTTGGGGGTGCCGGTGTTTTAGGCGCGATCACGCGTACAACAGGGCAAACACGGCAGAGGGTATTGTTTTTTACCGTCATGCTCATTTTGATGCCGGTCTCGTTCATGTTCCTTATTGTTGAGACGCGATATCGGTATTCTGCTTACCCCTTTATGGCGCTATTTGCCGGGTATGCGTTTACGTTGCTTATGAGAGAGCGGAACTTTTTCGATCGGGCGCTTCTTATTTCTTTTTCGTTATTTTCTCTCAACACGCTTTTTGATGTTGCCAGAAACTTTCAGCGAATCCTGGACCGTCTATAATAAACAAAAACACCACAGACATTCTGCGGTTTTTTTATTTATTGTTCTTCAAGGTATTTGTTCGGGTATGCCTGGTCAACTTCCGCTAAATTGTTAAGCCGTGAAATCCATTCTTGCTCGGTGCCGGGAGGAACTTCAAGCCAGTACATTCCGCCGGGGCTCTCCGGAGACGAAACTATCTGAAGCCAAAATTCAGAAATAATGGTTTTAATGCGTTCTTCGGATATGTTCTTTTTAAAAAAAATGATAACGTCTCCTGATACCCATCCGTTAGGGGTTGGCATAGGTAAGTTCTTTGCCCTTGAATATCAAAGGTGTGCTATGGTGATTATATAATTAGAATGCACTTTTGTCAAGTTTTTTATTCCTCGTCCACACCTGTGACGGCTGGGGTTAGAAAAAATCCCGTTTAAAACGGGATTATTTTTTTATTGTCTATTTTTTCAGCGCCTGGTCGATGTCATCCTTTAGGTCTTCAATATGCTCAAGGCCTGTTGAAAAACGGATGAACGTGTCTGTAATACCGGCCCGCTCCCGCATCTCCTGCGGAATGGTTGAGTGTGTTGTCAGGGCGGGGCATGTCGCAAGCGAGTGAATGTCGCCAAGATTTACCGCATGCGACCAGAGCTTGAGCGACTCGATGAAGCGGGCGGCATCCGCCTTAGTTCCCTCAAGCTCAAGCGCGAATACGGCTCCACAGCCTTCCGGCAGGTATTTTTTGGCGCGGAAATAATCTGGCGAGCTCATGAGCTTCGGATAAAATATTTTCTTTACCCGCGGGTTTTTTGCAAGAAAGGACGCAAGCTCGAAAGCGGACTTCGACTGGCGGAGTACCCGATCTTTCAAAAAAGGCATTCCTTTGATTGTAAGCCATGCGTCAAACGCGGAAAGCGGGGCTCCCCAAAGGTTTGAAATTCCCACGACTTTTTTTATGCCGTCTTTCGGTCCCGACAAAACTCCGCCTGTGTTCGTTCCTCCGATATTCATGAATTTTGTCGTTGAGTGGATGCTGTAATCAGCCCCCCAGTCAAGCGGGCGGAAAAGAACCGGCGTTGAGAAGGTCGCGTCAATCACGAGGGCGGCGTTGTGAGTCTTTGCAATTTCCGAAATAGTCTCGACATCAAGCACTTCGAGTGTCGGGTTCGAAAGAATTTCGGCGAATAGAAGCTTCATTCTCTTTTTCTTGCATGCACGCTTCCATTCGTCGGGGTCGTTCGTGTCCTTAATGAATGTAACGCGTACCCCGGCGCGCATCAGGAGCTTTGTAATCGCGGCAATTGTTCCACCGTACATTTTTTCCTGTACTGCGATGTGGTCTCCGTCTTCAGCAAGCGCGTAAAGCAGGCAGTTGATTGCGGCAAGTCCCGAGCCGAAGCATTTTGATGCTTCAGCCCCCTCAAGAAGAGCTACACGTTTCTCAACAAGAATATCATTATCCGTTCCGAACCTCGCATAAACAAGCCCTTCCTCGGTTCCGGCAAATCGGGCCGTGGCAGTTCTGCAGTCAGGTTGCACAACTGCGGCATCCGGATAAATCGGTTCCGACCTGTGCCAGCGGTGTTCCGTCGGGTCGTATCCGCCCGAAACAAGAAGCGTATCAAAGTTCCAGCTTCTCATCGTTACACCTCATATCAAAGAACAGAGTAAGAATATGCCATCAGTACCACAAAGAAGCTTGTTTGTACACGCACTTCTAAAAACCGAATAAAAAAGATATGATGCAGGTATGGCGCGACCAAAGGTATGTTTTGTAATTCCCGAATATCGAAAAGACACCGCAACACATTTTGCGCATGTCTATGATTTGCTCAAAACAGTTTCCAAAAACCTTGATATCTTTCTAATTATTGAAAAAGGGGAAATGCCGGAAGGCAAAAGAATGTTTTCGCATGTACGCCTTCTTTCGTCTTCCTCTTTGACCCTGCGGATCCTCGGAACTCTGTGGGTGATTATTCGGGCTCGCAAGGAAGGATATAGTGATTTTTATATCCACTATTCTTTTTTTTCCGCGTTCCTTGCGTCTCTCGTCGCGGGCATTTCCGGAGGAAGAGTGTTTTATTGGAACGCGGGAGAGCCATGGAAGTATAAGCGCGGAAAACTTCGTGAAGCATTCGAGCGGATGGCATATCGGCGGGTTACCTTTCTTGTTACAGGAACGGAGTCTCTAAAGAAACGCTATGCGCTTACCTACGATATCCCCGGGGAAAAAATAAAGGTACTGCCGAATTGGATCTCGCTTGAACGCTTTAAAAACCTTCCGGACGGAGAAAAAGATGCGCTGAAGAAAAAGCTCGGGATTTCTGACGGAGCGAAGGTTGTTCTTTTCGCCCACCGATTAAGCGAGCGGAAAGGCGTCCAACACCTCCCGGATATTCTTAGTTCATTTGCCGGAGGGAATATAGTTTTTCTTGTTGTAGGAGACGGACCGGAGTGCAAAAATTTAAAATTTAAAATTGAAAATTTAAAATTACAGAAAAATGTCCGCCTTCTCGGCTGGATTCCTAATGCGGAGATGCCGAAATACTACGCCATTGCCGATTTATTTATCATGCCTTCCGACGAGGAGGGATTTCCGCGGGTGCTTTTAGAAGCGATGGCGATGGGGATACCGTTCGTTGCGTTCGGCGTCGGCGGTGTTTTAGAGGTTGTGCCTTCGGAACTCAAAAATCTCGTTGTGACGAGCGGCGCAAAAAAACAATTCGTTGGTGCCATGAATTACATTCTTAATTCAAGCCATGAAAATATTCTTATCATTCAAAAACGCGAAAAAGAATGGGTGAAAAAATTCAATGTCAAAGAGGTTGCAAAAATGTTTGAGGAGTTGTTCAAGATATAATCTGCCGCTTGATTTTTAGGGTTTTTCGATTTTACTCCTTCACCCGAAAGTTTCTGGTCTTTGAGATTTCACATGTGTCTGCGTTAAGTTATTAAAAATCAATGAGCCTTGATTGCGACAGGGTGGCAGGGGTATACTCTTGGAAGACCTTTTTAGTTTTGGAGGATTATCGTGGTCATCGACTTCCACTGCCATTTTGGGAAGAATCCGAAACCTCTTAATTTTCAAAAAGAGGAAGACACAACCGCCGGGGACATCGTTGCGGCTCAAAAACGATCGGGGATAGATTATTCAACGGCAATTCCTTTTTCGGCGGCATATCGCGAAGACCTCGAGGTTGCCAATGGAATGATGATGGCGTTAAGAGCTGAAACACTTCTGCCGTTCGTCTGGCTCAATCCGTATTTTCTTCGCATGCACGATAGGCGGGGAACGGACGAAGTACTGCTCATAGATCTCATCATCAAAAATAACGTGCGCGGCATTAAAGTCCATCCCGTTTGCGACGCGTATTACCCGACGTCTCGGCTTCTTGGTCCGGTTTTCGAGATCGCCCGCGAAACAGAACTTCCTCTGCTCTGGCATACTGGGTGGGGCTCGTTCGGAGACGCGCGATACGTCGAAGAGCTTGCGGAAGTATACGGCGATGTTCAAATTGTTATCGGCCACATGGTGGACCAAAATGCCCCCGGCATCGCGAAGCGTTTTCAGAATGTGTACCTTGAAACCTCATACTGCTCCGGTCCGCGCCGTCTTGCGGGTATTGTGAATATGCTTGGTTCTGAAAGAATTCTTTTCGGCTCTGACTTTCCGGCCGGAGACCTGCTCTTTCAAAAGACGCTTGTCGAATGCGCGAAAATACCGGATAAGGACAAGGAAAACATTCTTGGGCTGAACGCCAAGCGATTGCTCAATATAAAATCGTAAAGCCGCAAACAAAGCGGCTTTTTACATTGCAGGAGTTTTTTGACTAAATTCGGTTTTTTGGTACAGTATATAAGGTAATTGTGCTGTCAAACAAAATGGCATGTCCTCCTATAATACTTCTTAGCGGTCGGGCACGAACGCGCTCGGCACTGTGTGGCTTCTGAACTACGCCTGCTTTGCGCACAATGTTAAATACATAGATACAATGGCAAAATCAAAAGTTTTTATAACGGGAGTAGCCGGATTTTTAGGGAGCCACCTTGCAAAACGGCTTCTTAAGAATGGGCACAGTGTTTCCGGCTGTGATAACATGTTCGGGGGATATCGAGATAATGTCCCGGAGGGAGTCGAGTTCCATGAGGACGACGCGCGCGATTTTGAAAAAATGAAAACATTGCTGAAGGGTGTTGATATTGTGTATCACTGTGCCGCCGCGGCCCCCGTTGGCCTAAGCGTTTTTTCGCCGAACATCGTTACCCAGCACACATACAACTCAACGGTCGCAACGATCAGTGCCGCGGTTGTAAATAATGTGAAACGCGTCGTGTTTACTTCAAGCATGGACCGGTATGGAAACCAGGGCGGCAAAGGAGGAGTTTTTACGGAGGACATGCCTGCCCGACCCGTCGACCCGTACGGTATCGCCAAGTTTGCATCCGAACTTTTTGTCGAGATGATGTGCAAGGGAAACGGTATTGAATATGTTCAGGCAATTCCTCACAACATTTTTGGGCCGAAACAAAAATACGATGACCCGTATAGGAATGTTGTTTCCATCATGATCAATAGAATGCTTCAGGGAAAACAGCCTATCATTTACGGCGATGGAGAACAAAAAAGAAGCTTTACGTATATTACCGACGCCATTGACCCGCTGGAGAAAATGGGCTTTCAGGCGGGACTCTCCGGAGAATTCATCAATATAGGCCCCGATGAGGAATTTATTACCATAAATGAAGTCGCGCGCACCGTTGCGCGTTTCATGGATTTTAAGCTTGAGCCTATCCATGTACCCGATCGGCCTCATGAGGTAAAGAACGCAGGTGCTTCTGCTGGAAAAGCCCGCAAGCTTTTGGGGTATAAGACGACGACTTCATTCGAAGAAGGAGTAAAGCTGACGATAGCGTGGATAAAAAAGAGGGGAGCGCGCCCGTTTAATTATCATATTGAGATAGAGATAGTGAATGGTGAAACGCCGAGTACGTGGAAGGACAAGCTTATTTAACGGCGGGGTCCGGGATTTCCGGCGGCCTTATAGTATAAACATATGGATGAAGGACAAGACATATTAGCAAAAAAGAAGCGGGAAGTTCTCGAGAACTACCGGAAAAACGCGGTAAAGCGGAAAGCACAGATAGAAAGGAACCGGTATTATTACAACTATATCGGGCATATTTTAAAATTTCTCGTTGAGCCGGAGAAAAAAGTTCTGCTTTTGAAAAGCGATCTTGGAGATTTTTTGGACGCGGTTAAGCCAAAAATCGGAGTCGGCCTCGACTATTGCGAAGAGCTTGCAAATTTCGCCAAAGAAAAATATCCGCAGTATCGTTTTATGAGGGCGGATTTTGAAGCTTTACCGATGAGTGAAGTCTTCGATTATGTGCTCCTTGTGAATCTCATTGACGATATTGTGGATGTCGAGAAGCATTTTACCGAACTTCATAAGGTTTCGAATGAACGGACGCGTATCATAATCGTGAACCATAATTTTTTGTGGTATCCGCTGATAAAGGCGGGTGAGAAGCTAGGATTAAAAATGAAACAGCCTGCGTTGAACTGGGTTTCTCTTTCCGATATTTCAAACATGCTGCACCTGGCGGGGTTTGAAATAATCAAGCAAGAACACGAGGTCATTTTCCCAAAATACATTCCAGTCATAAGCCGGTTCTTAAACCGATTCATTGCAAAAATTCCGCTTATCAATCGCCTCTGTTTTCTCCAGGTATTGGTAGCTAAAAAAATATCTTCTCCAAAAGATCCTCACGCATACTCTGTCAGCGTCATTATTCCCTGTAAGAATGAACGGGAAAATATCGAAGGGGCGGTCATGCGTGTTCCGAAAATGGGGAAGGGAACCGAACTCATTTTTATTGACGATAAATCTGACGATGGGACGGGGGACGAGGTTCGGAAATGCATAAAGCGGTATCCCAATAAAAACATAAAACTTTTTCTCGGCCCCGGAGTTTCAAAGGCAAAAGCCGTATGGGAGGGGTTTAGCCACGCCTCGGGAGATATTTTGATGATACTTGATGCGGATCTTACGGTCTTGCCGGAAGAGTTGCCCTATTTTTACAATGCGCTTATTCAGGGCCGGGGAGAATTTATCAACGGATCCCGCATGGTCTATCCGATGGAGCAAGACGCCATGCGCCCCTTTAACATCATTGGAAATAAGTTTTTTAGTGTTGTATTCTCTTATTTGTTGGGGCGCCCTATAAAAGACACGCTTTGCGGAACAAAAGTATTCTGGCGGGCCGATTATGAGCGAATGAGGCAGTTTTTCCACACATGGGGCACTGAAGACCGCTGGGGAGACTACGAGCTTCTTTTCAGCGCTTCAAAGATAAATCTTGAGATAATTGATGTGCCGGTGCACTATGTAAGTAGGGTTTACGGCGAGACAAAAATGAAAAAACGCTTGTATAACGGCGTTGTCATGCTGAAAATGTGCGTTGCAGCCTTCCGGAAACTGAAACTTATGTAGCGTTTATCTCGTTTTATAGGTATTACCAATTTACTCGAATATAGCCGCTTATTTCATGAATGGCTAAAAATATTTGTGAAATTCGTACCTACATTTGCGCGTATTCGCGAAGCAATGGCAAAGAAAAAAGTAATGCTTATTACGGGATCCCAGGGCCTTATCGGTTCCGAGGCTTCTTTGTATTTCGGTAATAAAGGGTACGAGATTCACGGCATTGATAATAATATGCGGAAGTTCTTTTTTGGCGACAAAGGGGATACATCGTGGAATCTGAAACGGCTCAAGGACGGCATTCCGAATTTTGTCCATCATGATATCGACATCCGCGACCGCATGAAAATATTTTCGCTCCTCAAAGAGAACCCGCCCGAAGCCATCATTCATTGCGCGGCCCAGCCATCCCACGATTGGGCAAAAAAAGACCCGCTTTTGGATTTTGAAGTGAACGCGGTTGGAACGCACATTTTACTTGAGGCTACGCGCACATATTCTCCTGAAGCCCCGTTTGTTTTCATGAGCACCAATAAGGTGTATGGCGATAGCCCAAATTATCTGCCTCTAGAAGAGAAGGCAACGCGCTGGGAATATTCAAAACCGGAACACTTTGACGGCATCGATGAAACACAAAGCATCGACGGCTCCAAGCACAGCATCTTCGGCGCTTCAAAAGTTGCCGCGGATGTCATGGTCCAGGAATACGGAAAATATTTTGGGATGAATACCGTCTCCTTCCGCGGAGGATGTCTTACCGGCCCCCAACATAGCGGTGTGGAACTTCACGGGTTTTTGTCATACCTTATTAAGGTTGCGGTGAGCGGAGGAATGTATACGATCTTCGGTTACAAAGGAAAACAAGTCCGCGACCAGATACATTCATACGACGTCGTTCGGGCCTTCGAAGAATTCATCGCTAATCCGAAACAAGGAGTCGTGTATAATTTAGGCGGAGGAAGGGGGAACAGCATGTCTATTCTTGAAACTTTTGATAAAATAAAATCTATAACCGGCAAGACGGTAAATTCCGTTTACGACGAAAAGAATCGCGAAGGAGACCACATCTGTTATATTTCAAATTTAAAAAAACTTAAAACCGATTATCCGGACTGGGGTATTACCAAAAAACTTGACAATATTATGGAAGAGATGATAGATGCGGAAGCAAGCAGGCTTGTGTAAATAGTATGAATGACCAGCGAAAAATAAATGAAATAACGCACGGAAAAAAAATTGCCGATTACGCGGAAGGTGTGTGGGGAAGAAGCGGCGAGGCTGGGAGGATTCGGACGGAGAGGCGGATAAATCTTATGATAGAGAACGGTCTCATCTGGTCCGGAAGCCGGGTGCTTGAGCTTGGGTGCGGAACGGGGGAGTTTACCGCGAAACTTGCGCAAACCGGGGCATCAATAACGGCGATAGACATATCGCCGGACTTAATTAAGGTCGCAAAAAAGAAAGTCGAAAAATATCGGAATGTTGAAGTAAGAACAGCGGATGCCGAAGAACTTGACAATTTTTCTGACGGAACCTTTACGCATATTGTCGGAGTTTCTGTGTTGCATCACACTGATCATAAAAAAACACTTGAATCGTGTTACCGGAAGCTTGCGCATGGCGGTCTTCTTCTTTTTAGTGAGCCGAATATGGCAAACCCGCAGATATTTTTGCAAAAGAATATTCCATGGCTGAAGAAGGCAATGGGAGACTCTCCCGATGAAACAGCTTTTTTCCGTTGGGGGCTCGCGCGCTCACTCGAAGAAGTCGGGTATAGGAACGTCAGTGTCGATAATTTCGACTTCCTGCATCCGGCGCTCCCCGACAGTATCGTGCGTTTTTGTTCTGCTCCGCTTCTTGTGCCAGAGATTGTTCCGCTCTTAAAAGAAATTTCCGGCTCACTATTGATAACAGCTCAAAAATGATTTTATCGCTCATACAGAAGGTGCGGGAACACTACATTCTTGTTTCCATTATTGTTTTTGGTTTCTTTCTTCGCGTCTACGGCATTTATTTTGACTATCCGGCGGTAGAGATTGTGACGGCGGAGACGTGGAACATGTCGTATCTCTTGAGGGTTTTGCAGGGCGATGTATTCAATAACGTATTGCAATACCCCGCACTGCTTTCTTTTTTGTATATTCCGGGAGTTCTTATAAAGATTGCATATATTGCCGTTGTGAGGGGGTTATACGGCATTGATACGCTAAAAGCGTATTTTATCGTGAATGGCATGGGAGATTTGGTGGTGGTTGCCCGATGGTATGCCGTGTTCTTTGGAACAGCTACGATTTTTCTTATTTACAAAATATATCGAATAGTTTTTAAACAGGAGCCGCCGGCGCTGTATGCGGCTTTGGTGTGCGCGGTAAGCCTTATGCCGGTTCTTGTGTCCCATTGGGGAAAGGCGCATAGCGGTTTGATATTTTTTCTTGTTTTATCTCTCTATTGCATTTTGCGGTTTGAGGAAGAAAAAAAGCTTTTATGGTTTTGGTGTTCAGTGATTACTGCGGCACTATCGTTCTCCGCCCATTATCTCGGAGTAAATGCTTTTTTCATTCCCTTGTGGGGTTATGTGTGGAACAGGGAGAGCATTAAGTTTCGGACCGTCTTCAAAGCGGCACTGGCCTATGGGGCCATTGTTGCTTTTTTTTACCTCGTAAATTACCGCGGAGTATTCTATTCTCTCTATATAACTCTTATTTCGCCTACCAGTTATTATGGTTCAAATAACTATACGAGCATTTATCCTATCGGCCGGTGGGAAAGATTTTACTACGTGATCAGAGAGTCGTTCAACCTAGAGCCGGCGTTTGTCGGTCTTTTTCTGGGATTACTCGTGTTTAATATCAAAAAGTTTTTTAAAGACAGGTTTGTGCGGTATATTGCCGTATTTCTTGCGTGTAATTACCTATTTTTGACACTGGTTGTTGCATCAAAATACATGTCGCGATATGAGACGCCTTTTATCCTTTTTTCCTCAACGCTTGCCGCCGCCATAGCTATGGAGTGGCTGCTCAAGAAAGGATTCGGAAAATTTGCCTTATGCGCCATCGGAACCCTGTTTCTTATCCCGAGCCTTATTTTTACGGCGAAATGGCTGATTCTTATACATAACGATACCATGGTTGCGGCGCGAGAGTGGCTGCTCACGGTTCCGGCCAAGGGCGATGTTATATATTCTACCAATAACCTTATTGATGTTCCTCTTTCTTATGACGCGGCTCTTTGGCAGCGGGATATGAACGGTGTTACGGCCTCCGGCAAGATTAACTACATCATCAGCCACAAGGAGCAATTTCAAAATAGCGGAATAAATATTTTCTATGATCGTGCGCTTCGGCGTAAAGAGCTTGCCGGTCCGGCAACGAAGTATGCGGTTGTGACGTATTGGAACAGCGATGATGGAGTCACTAAGGTTGAAAAAATAAAGAAGGAGCATACCTTGGAATTGGTCCAAAAATTTTACCCTACTGACCGCAAAGATCTGCCTTTGGGCGAGATTGAAGAAGGATATGTGAATAATCCGCTGAATTGGAGGGTACTTATGCAATTGCGGGGGACCGGTCCGTTCGTCGAAATTTACAGAGTTATTTCGTATGATAAAAGTTCAATCCAGCAGTTAGCATATGACTAACTGGATATCACAACTGGCGAAAGAACACGCGATTCTCCTGGCAATTCTTATTGCCGGACTCGCGCTGCGCATATACGGAATTTACTTTGATTATCCAGGCGTAAATTTTATCTGGGATGAGCATTACCACATTTCTTACATTCTAAAAGTTGCCGATGCTAAGAGTCTTGCTACGGATGTCCTCCAGCACCCGATTTTATTGACACTCTTTTATATACCGGCGGTTGTGCTCAAGGTCGGGTATACAGCACTCACCCAAAATCTTTTGAGTGCGGAGGCAATAAAAACGCATTATATTCTATCCGGGATGGGAGAGCTCATTATTGTTACGCGTTGGTTCTCGGTCGCATTCGGTATGCTCGGTGTATATCTTATTTACAAAATATACCGCTTGCTGTTTGCTCAAACCGCAAGCGCATACGCCGCTGCCGCTGCATATGCGGTGAGCGTGCTTCCTGTTTTCTTGTCCCATTGGGGCAAAGCGCATAGCGGAATGATCACTTTCTATTTGCTGTCCTTATTTTTTATTCTTATTTTTGAACGCAAAAAAGACTTTCGCTTTTTCTATCTGTCGGTTTTTGCCGCTACCCTCGCGCTATCGGTGCATTATGTAGGGATTTCCGCCTTTATCATTCCTGTTTTTGGGGTCATGTTCAATAAAGAACTCTTTCGCAAAAAAGAGATTCTCCGGGCAACGCTTCTTTATGCGCTTCCGGTTTCGTTTTTTTACTTAATGAATTTTAACGGCGTAAGGAGAATGGTGCTCGAAAACCTCTATGGATACTATGCGGCAAATAATTATGTCAGCTTTTACCCGGTAGGCAAGTTTGAACGTTTCTATTTTGTTTTTCGCGATACCTTTTTTATTGAACCGGTTTTAATGGCCGTTTTTTGGCTTGCAGTTGCCCTTTTTGCTTCATCGCTCGTTAGGGACAAACTGCATAGGTATGTATTCGGCGCGCTTGCGTTTAATTACCTGATCATGGTGAGCATCATCAGTGCTCCGCGCATGACCCGCTGGCTTTTGCCGTTTTTAACACTTGCGGCGACATTCGGAATAGCATATGCGGTTGATCGGCTTACGGGTAAAAATTGTAAGCGGACTGCCCTCGGAATATTTATAGGACTTCTGCTTATCCCAAGTCTTTCCACAAGCATGAAGTGGGTTAGTCTCCTTCGCGCGAACACGTTTCTTGAAACAAAGCAATGGCTTTCCGATAATCTTCACGGGAAAGAAGTTGTGTATTCATTTGAACACCGTTTCGATGCTCCGCTTTCTTACGAGGCCGCTCGGTATCACAAAGAAGTGAACAAGCAAAATGAGTCGGCGAAAATAAATTACATTGTCACAAAAAAAGATGTATTTGACGGAACGGGAATGAATCTTTTTTACGACTTCTATAATTACAGATACGAGGAACTTGGTGGGAGCAATACGAAATATATTCTTATCGCATACTGGAAGAAAGAAAAGGGGGACACAATTCGTGCGGGGGTTGAAAAATTTCATCGTATAAAACTTGTTCAAAGTTTCTATCCGACGCATGACGAGGCTCTGCGCGGCGGCGGAATCGATGATTATCTGAATAACCCGACCCAGTGGACTGTTTTATGGAAGCTCGATAAAAGTGGACCATTTGTTGAAATTTACGAAGTGCTCTAAACCGCTAATATTCGCGAGCATGTCATCACTACAAAAAATTTACGAAACACACCATAAAGAAGACCGCTCCACCGGTTTTTCCATTCTTGAAGACGAGCGTGGAAAACTTTACGGCAGTATCTTAGGAACCGGAAAAACCGTTCTTGATATCGGATGCCGCGATGGCGCCTTGACGCGCCATTTTAGTAACGGAAACAAGGTTTTAGGCGTTGATATAGACAGCATTTCGCTTGGGCGGGCAAAGCAAACACTCGGAATTGAAACAATGCTTGTTGATTTGAACGGAGATTGGCAGGAACTTGCCGGGCGGGTGTTTGACGGAGCCGTTGCGGGGGAGGTATTGGAGCACTTGTATTACCCGGAGCGCGTCGTTGAAAAAATTATTTTGCGCCTGAAGCCGGACGGCGTCTTTGTGGGTTCAGTTCCAAATGCGTTCTCGCTTAAAAATCGGATAAAATATCTTTTTGCAAATAAGCATTTTACCCCACTGGAAGACCCGACGCACATAACGCAGTTTTCCGCGCATGAGCTTAACGGCATGCTTAGGCGCCATTTCAGTTCCGTTAAAATTATTGGATACGGGAGACTTGGGGTGCTTGCTCGCATGTGTCCGGAACTTTTCGCATTCGACCTTTCGTTTGTTTGTAAAAAACCAAAACATAATGCATCTGGTTCGAATAATATGCGAGTGCCGCAAATATGAAAAGTCTTGAACAGTCGTTTGCCGGCGAAACAAAAGGGAGGAATAGGGTAGATTTTCTTACTGACGGTAAGATTATTTTAGAGATCAAGGCAAAAAGGATTGTTGGGCGAGAGGACTACTTTCAAATGAAACGATATTTGATTTCCTCTAATAAAAAGTTAGGCAACCTTGTAAATTTTCAGCAAAAATATATCGCGGCTAAACGTATCTTGAATGCGGATGTTCCTCTCAATCATTTGTAGCATTCGAAATTATTTGTAGATTCTCATTTATGAAAGCAAAAATACTTTTTGCCGTAAATAATTTATCCATCGGGGGAGCGGAACGCATGGCCGTGCATCAAATTTCGCGGATTAATAGGGATGCCTTTGAACCGTGGCTTGCGATACTTCTTCCGGAGTCGGAAAATAGTTTTTCGAAAGATGTTTCATTTCTTGGAAGGCACTATGTGAGATTTGCTATGCGCGGCCTTTGGGACGCTTCTGAAATGCTCAAGGTGTTCCGTTTTCTCAAGCAAGAGAAATTTGATGCAGTAGTTACAACACTTTTTTTTACAAATACAGTCATGAGGGTTCTTGCGCTATGCGCCGGAGTGCCTGTTATCATATCGCATGAGCAGAATATGTATCGTGATAAAAAACGGTGGCAGATGCTGATCGACAAAATTCTTTCTTATGGCACGACAAAAATTATTGCTGTCTCAAAAGACGTTCTTGAGTTTACCTCGAGACAAGAGCATATACCTCGCGAAAAATTTATCGTTAACTATAATACAACGCCCTTTCAAGATTTTGAAAATCTCCCACAAAACAAAAGCGAGCTGAAGTATAAACTTGGCATTTCCAATGGCGAGGTCGTATTTGCGACAGCTGGGCGCCTTATTGAGCAAAAAGGGCACATATATTTGATACAGGCCGCCGAGGAATTGCGGAAACTTAAACCCGATGCGAAATTCAAAGTGGTTATTTTTGGGGACGGTTCGCTTCGCTCCATGCTTGAGGCGGAGATTAAAAGGCTTGAGATGCGCGGCACAGTGCTTCTGCCCGGCGTCTGGCCTGCTCCTGATATTATGGCAGTTGCTGATATATTCGTTTTACCTTCTCTATGGGAGGGGCTTCCAGTCGTTCTCGTTGAGGCGATGGCTGCGGGGAAACCCTGTATCTCAAGCCGCGTTTCCGGAGCTCGGGAGCTGATAGAAGATAAAAAGAGCGGACTACTTGTCGAGCCGAAAAACGTTCCCGATTTGCGCGAAAAGATGTTCCTGCTTATGTTTGATGCTAATCTTAGTCATCAATATGGCGTGGCGGCAAAAATAAGAACCGGTGAATTTTCAATTGAAAGACATATGGAAGTATTGGAGGAACTTCTTAAAAATGCTAAAAAAGGAGAATAGACCAATTGATAGTAAACATATCTGCGGGTTAAATATTCTCATATTCTTGAGAATGTGAGAATATTGTGCTAGCATGGTGGTATGACAAAAATAAAAACAAGCAAACAACTAGAAAGGCATTTCAAGGGAGTTGCCAATCACCGACGGATAGAAATTTTATTCCTAATACAAAAATTAGACGGCATTACTCTTGATGAGATCGCGGAAAGGATTCGGTGCAACATCAAAACTACTTCCGAGCATGCGCGACGGCTGACTCAGGCCGGCCTTGTGAATAAACGATATCAGGGCAGAGAGGTAGCGCACTCGCTTTCTCCATATGGCAAAAAATTCTTTTCATTTATCAGAACATTCTCACATTCTTAAGAATGTGAGAATGTTTATGTTGTGGATGGGGCGAAGGAAAGCGTGCAGTAGATATAATAATTTACTGTCTTAAGACTATGGAGTATGGAAAAAAATTTTGAGAACAAAATCGAAGAAACTGAATTTGAGATAAAAAGGCGTAACTATTGCCAGCAGTTTGCGCTGTCTCATATGAGCGCGTTCCGTCCCCATTACAAAAAAGGAGAAACCCTTGGAAAGAAAGAAGGTGTTTGGCGTAATGTGTCCGAGCACTGCCTTGCCGCAGGGGTACTCGCCGATATCCTTGCTGAAGAACTAAGGGTTCCAGCAGAAGAACGGAAAAAGGTTGTGACAGCGATGATTCTCCATGATTGGTACAAGAAGCATGAAGTGCAGATGCAAAAAAAGTCTATGTCGGTTGAGACCATGAACGAAGTCGG
>Ga0154922_105_pt1 | contig 61315 bp, 56 predicted proteins | sample RifCSPhighO2_01_FD_105891 | JGI IMG/M metagenome (GOLD analysis project Ga0154922, IMG submission 105891) | Candidatus Sungbacteria bacterium RIFCSPHIGHO2_01_FULL_47_32
CTTGGGCGGGCTTCCTAATAGGAAGATTCATTGTTCGGTCTTGGCAGACAAAGCGTTCCGGAAAGCGGCGAATGATTATTTTCATAGAACCGAACAGCATGCGCGCGTCACGGTTGAGGGAGCAAAGGTCATTGACCCGAAGCTCAACATTACGGATAAGGATATTGAAGAAGCAGTGCTTGAAGGAGCGATGGATCTTGAAAGCGTGCAAAAGAAGCTCAAGGTCGGCGTCGGGTCTCCCGAGATCATTACCGAGGTTGAACAGCTAATACGTTTTTACAAGGAGAAATATTATGGATAATATTGAGCGGGGTTTTCGGGGGCGCATTACGGCAGGTCCCGAAGATGATAAAATTCAAAAACTTGAAACCGGTAAGGGAGGTATGGAAAAGAAAATTGAGATGCCTAACCGTGAGCGGGGAAGGTTTATTGACGGTCGCGTTGTTCCGTTTGAAACGCGCAAGCAAGAGCTTGAAGCGAGGCTGAAAGAAAATGGAAAACTTTCGATGACTGAACAAGGAGAGCTCAATGAGCTTCGGCTGAAACTGGATGGCACGCTTATGGAACGGTCGAGAAAAACTTTTCATTAAACCGGAGATAAGAATATACAATGCCTGAAGAGATCACAAACAATGCCTCTCCGGCCCAGCCCGAAGAAGAGAACATATCGCTTAAAATAGGCAAAGTTGTCGTTGACCGGAGCCTTTGTATTGGCGCTGCGTCCTGTATTGCCGTTGCTCCGGGGGTATTTGAGCTTGATGCGGAAAATAAGGCGGTACTATATAATGATAAGGGGGCTGATGACGACACTATCCTGCTTGCCGCAAAATCCTGTCCCACCCAGGCAATCCTCGTTTTTGACGAGAATGGAAATCAGATATTCCCATAACGACGAATTCTGAACAATGAATGATGAATATGGCGCACGTTATATTCAGCATTTAGTATTTGGAATTCATAATTTTTTATGAAAGAAGCAAAACCACTCAAATACACAGCCCTTGAGGGCATTTCCGAACGTCAATTGAGGGAACATCATGACGTCTTGTATGCGGGCTATGTGAAGAAATGGAACGAAATACAAGAGAAGCTGAAGTCGGTTGACCGTTCCCAAGCTAACGCAACATATTCGGATTTTGGCGAAATGAAGCGCGAAGAAACATTCGCATTGAACGGCATCAAGCTTCATGAAGGGTACTTCGATACTATGAAGATGGGTGGTTCGCTTCCGGGTGGAACCATAAAAGAATGGATAGAAAAAGACTTCGGTTCGCATGAGAAATGGCTTGAAGACTTCAAGGCGCTTGGTGTGGCGGCTAGAGGCTGGGCGGTCCTTTCGTTTGACCTGGATGATGGCAGGTTGTATAACATTCTGTGCGACACCCATAACCAAGGCGGTCCGTGGAATTCCGTTTCTCTTTTTGTGATGGATGTGTATGAGCACGCGTATTTTCTTGATTTTGCAACCGGGCGCAAGGCTTATATTGATGTGTTCTTCAAGAACATCAACTGGGGATATGTAAACTCTCTTATAGAAAAATATCATTTAGAAAAATTCAGAAAATAATCCGAAAAGTATGGGAACATTCGAACATAAAATCAGAATGGCAAGCGAGAACATGCGGGAAAATCTTCATGTCGAGGGGCCAAAAGGTGTTGATGCCAAAGGGGGGGCAACCCAGAAAATGATAGAACAGCTTCGGGCAACCGGATTTGAGGGAAGCGACGAAGAGGCGATACAGGAAATTGCGCGGCGCATTCGCCAGGGTACGAAACGCGACACGCGGGACGCCTAAAATGCAAGATCGTTATTATTTTTTGTTTATATTTTATCTATGGAGAGTGAGATAGAAAAAGCGCTCGAAGAAATTCGTCCAATGCTCGCAATGCATCATGGAAATGTTGAGTTTGTTAAGTTCGACGCGGGAACTGTTTTTGTGCGCCTTCTCGGGACGTGCAATGGGTGCGTTCTTTCCCAGCTGACGCTCAAATCCGGAATAGAAGACCTTTTGCGCGAGCGGGTGGAAGGCGTTATAAGCGTTGAGGCGGTGTAATTAAACCCTAATCGCTAATTACTAATTATTAATTTCTAATGCAATAAAAACACCGTTTTTTGCGCTTGCAGATATTAGAAATTAAATATTGGACATTAGCTTGACAATAGTATGGAGGAAGAAATAAAAAGTTCCGCGGAACCGGCAGCCGGGAAAGAGCCTGCGAAGCCCGCGCTCGAGCCTCATCGTATTACATCTGTTCAGCTTGTGCTGTTTGCAATACTTCTTTCTTTCATTGTTTCGGTTGCGACTACAATACTGACTGTTCTTTATTTTTCGGAAGCACTCACCGGAGGGCGGGATTTTAACGTTTTTCGCCAGATACTTCCGGTAAAGGAGTTTGCTACAAAAGAAACTAACGAAAAGATCATTCGCCAGGATGAACTTGTCGTCATTGTTGTCAAAAAAGCTTCGCCTTCGGTCGTAAGCATTGTTGCCTCAAAAGACGTTCCGATATATGAGCGGCAGTATGTAAACCCGTTTCCGGACGACCCGTTTTTCAACAATTTTTTCAAAGATTTTGAGACTCCTCAAGAAAACCAGAAAGGGACGCAAAGACAGGAAGTTTCTGCGGGCACTGGCTTCATTATTTCTGCCGACGGGCTTATTCTTACGAATAAGCACGTTGTTTCCGATACGGCGGCAGAGTACACGGTTTTTTTGAACGATGGCACAAAGGTTCCCGCAAAAGTTCTTGCGAGAGACCCATTTCAAGACCTCGCCGTCGTGAAGATTGAAAAGGAAAATCTGCGAGTTCTACCTTTTGCCGACTCGTCTGCTGTTGATATCGGGCAGGGCGTTATAGCAATAGGAAATGCGCTTGGGGAATTCAGGAATACGGTAAGCGTCGGCATAGTATCGGGACTTGGGCGCACTGTTGCCGCCAAAGGGGGAGACATCGGGATAGAAAATCTGGATGAACTTATTCAAACGGACGCCGCAATCAATCCGGGAAATTCCGGAGGGCCGCTTTTGAATCTGCACGGAGAAGTTATCGGCATCAATACGGCGATGGCGAGTGACGCTCAAAACATCGGGTTTGCCATCCCGGTTAACAAAGCAAAGCGCGATATAGAAAACGTGAAAACGCACGGGCGCATCATTTATCCCTTCATTGGCATCCGGTACGCGATCATTACAAAAGCCATGCAGGACGAGAAAAAACTTTCTGTTGATTACGGCGCTATTCTTGTTTCGGGCGACGGAGAAGCTGCGGTTGTTACCGGCTCTCCGGCAGAGAAAGCCGGCCTCAAAGAAGGAGATATTATTCTCATGATTGACAGGCAGAAGATAGATCAAGACCATACCGTTGGGAGCATTGTTCAGGAACATTCCGTCGGAGATATGGTTATCCTCAAAATACTGCGCGATAAGAAGGAAATGAATATTGATATAACGCTTGCCGAGCGAAAGGGGCAATAGTTTCAAAATAGCATCCAGAAGTTGTTTTTTGGCAGAATGCCCAAAAATTTCGTGTCATTGAGTTATCCACAACAGGATGGTTCAGGCTCTTGACAGATATTTTATATTTGCTACAATTTGCTCCTAACCTTTTAGTAACGGAGGGACAAAATAGACCTTGATTTATTTGCGATTTTCAAAGGTGGTCGCACCTTGCGGGGGGAATCTTACCTCTCAAAAAGGGCGATAATACTCGCAAAACTTAATAAACCCTATACAGCAGGGCCTATTGGTTTTGTTGTGTCTTTTTCTCTTTTTAGACGGAAAATAGAGCAGCACTACCAAAAAAGTCAAATTAATTTTCAACCGGGATTTTCTATTCAGGAGGCGCATATGTAACGCTAAACCACGCTGCTGTTTTTTTAGCGGCAAACTAACAAAGAAGTGGTATGAAAAAATATTTTTCTCTCCATAAAAACCCGGTACTCGAACTCCCAAACCTTTCGGAGATCCAACTGAACTCATATCAGTGGTTCCTCGAGCGTGGCTTGCGGGAGCTTTTCGATGAGGTCTCCCCGATTCGGGGATATTCGGGCAAAGAGCTCGCACTTGAACTTTCATTCGGCGAATACTACGCAGATCAGCCGAAGTTTTCCGAAACTCATGCAAAAGAGCATAACCTTTCTTTTGAAGCGCCCCTTCGGGTCAAAGTACAGCTCACGAATAAAAAAACGAACGAAGTAAAGGAACAAGAAGTGTACTTGGGGGATTTTCCGCTGATGACGGAACGCGGAACATTCATTGTGAACGGGGTAGAACGTGTTATCGTTTCCCAGCTCATTCGTTCATCCGGCGTTTATTTTATTTCAAACACTACCCGCGGAAGGAAATATTTTGGAGCAAAGATAATCCCGAATCGCGGAGCGTGGTTCGAATTCGAAACCGACATGGACGGCTCTATCAACGTGAGGATAGACCGTAAAAGAAAAATTTCAGCGACAGCCCTTTTAAGGATATTCGGCCTTGAGAAAAATGAGGACATCACGGATGCGTTCAAGGACATTGATACCGGAGAAGTTTCATATATCAAAAAAACGCTCGATAAGGACCAGTCAAAAAGCAGGGACGAAGCATTCATTGAGATCTATAAGCGTATCCGTCCGGGAGAACTTGCGGCCGTTGATAATGCTCGTTCGCTTATCGAAGCAATGTTGAGCTTTGACCGCTATGACCTCGCAAGCTGGGGCCGGTTCAAATTCAACCAGCGGCTTGCCCTTCACAAGGACCCCAAAAAAGAAGAGAACCGCATTTTAAAGCTGGACGACATCACAGCCGTTTTGAGGGAGATAATCAAGATGAATAACGTACAGGATGTCGCCTCGGATGACATTGACCACCTAGGAAACCGCCGTGTGCGCGGGGTAGGGGAACTTTTGCAAAATAAGCTTAGGGTCGGCATGGCGCGTCTGGTTAGGATCGCGAAAGACCGAATGTCAACGCTCGATATTTATACAATGACCCCGGCTCAACTTATTAATGCGAGGCCTTTTATCGCCTCGTTAAAGGAGTTTTTCACATCTTCCCAACTTTCGCAATTCATGGATCAGGTAAATCCGCTAGCGGAGCTTGAACACCGGAGAAGGCTTTCCGCAATGGGTCCAGGAGGGCTCACGAGAGAGCGGGCCGGATTCGAAGTGCGCGATGTGCATACCTCTCACTATGGAAGAATATGCCCTATTCAAACGCCGGAAGGACAGAACATCGGGCTTGTCGGCCACCTTGCGGGATACGCCAGGATAAACGACCTTGGCCTCATCGAGACGCCCTATAGAAAAGTGAAGAATGGGAAAATTACTCCGGAGATCGAGTATCTCGATGCATCCTCCGAAGTGCATTTCAATATCGCGCATGCTGGTCTTACATCAGACGATGCGGGAAATATCCTTGAAGAGTCAGCCGAAGCCCGCATTCGCGGAAATCCCGGGGTTATCGAGAGAGAAAAGATCGACTACGTTGATATTTCTCCGCAGCAGTTCATCAGTATTGCGACCTCGCTTATTCCGTTTTTGGAACATGATGATGCGAACCGGGCAATGATGGGTTCGAACATGCAGAGGCAGGCGGTTCCGTGCGTTCGCGCGGAAGCTCCGCTTGTCGGAACGGGAGTTGAAACAAAAGCCGCGCATGATTCGGGACGCGTTATCATTGCTGAAGACGACGGCGCCATCACCGCGGTTGACGCGCGCGAAATAACGCTCAAAACGAAAAAAGGAAAGGAGGTTGTATACCCACTGAACACATTTTTGAGAACAAACCAGTTTACGGCTATTACCCAGCGGCCGCTCGTGAAAAAGGGACAAAACGTTAAAAAGGGTGAAATCATCGCGGACGGCTCTTCAATAGACAAAGGGGAACTCGCGCTCGGGAAAAATCTTCTTGTTGCGTTCCTTTCGTGGAATGGGTCAAACTATGAAGACGCCATCATTCTTTCGGAGCGTCTCGTCAAGGATGACATTTTCACATCTATCCATATTGAAGACTATTCAATCGACGTTCGTGACACAAAACTCGGGCCGGAAGAAACATCTCCTGATATACCAAATGTTTCAGAAGAAAAACTGAAAAATCTCGACGAAGAGGGAGTTGTGCGCATCGGGGCGGAAGTCCGCTCGGGAGACATTCTCGTCGGTAAAATTTCACCGAAAGGAGAGTCCGATCTGACACCGGAAGAAAAGTTGCTCCGGGCCATTTTCGGCGAAAAAGCGCGCGATGTGAAGGACACATCGTTAACGCTTCCTCACGGAAAACGCGGGCGCATCGTCGGGGTAAAGGTTTTTTCGCGCGATATGGGAGACAAGCTCGAATCAGGCGTTATCAAGCGCATTCAGGTTGAGGTCGCCCAGATGCGAAAGATCGCCGTTGGCGATAAGCTTGCGGGACGCCATGGGAACAAAGGTGTTATTTCAAAAATTCTCCAATCGGAAGATATGCCACATCTTGTGGACGGGACCCCTGTTGACATTATTTTGAATCCTCTGGGCGTTGCTTCGCGCATGAACATCGGGCAAATTCTTGAAACGCATTTGGGGTGGGCAGCTAAAAAACTCGGGTATCATGTAGCGACCCCGTGTTATGCCGGAGTTACGGAAGAAGAGATCAAAGCGGAACTGAAGAAGGCCGGTCTTCCCAAAGACGGAAAAGTTGAACTCTACGACGGCCTTACGGGAGAAAAATTCCATCAGAAAGTTACCGTCGGCATGGTCTATATCATGAAGCTGAACCACCTTGTTGAAGACAAGATACACATGCGTTCCATCGGTCCGTACTCGCTTATCACACAACAGCCCTTGGGAGGAAAAGCGCAGTTCGGAGGCCAGCGGTTTGGAGAAATGGAGGTGTGGGCGCTTGAAGGATACGGCTCCGCTCATACCCTGCAGGAAATGCTTACCATAAAGTCCGATGATGTTCTGGGGCGTTCCTCAACATATGAATCAATTATTTCGGGAGAAAAGATAAAGAAGCCGAATCTTCCCGCGTCATTCCACGTATTGGTGAACGAATTGAAAGGGCTTGCGTTGAATGTCCAGCTGAAAGGCGGTGTTGTCATTGAGGGAGCGGCCGAAGAAGAGGAAGAAAAGAAAGCTCTTGAGGCGCGCAAAGAATCGAGAGAACGGGTACGGTCGCGTCAATAAATAGCCAGGGTAAATTTTCACGCAGCGTATTAATATGGACCAACAGCACATACAAGATTTTGAATCAATTGTCTTAAAACTCGCTTCCCCCGACGAAATTTTGGGTTGGTCGCACGGAGAAGTTACGAAGCCGGAGACGATCAATTATCGCTCTCAAAAGCCAGAAAAAGACGGCCTTTTCGACGAGCGCATTTTTGGGCCGACGAAAGACTATGAATGCTACTGCGGAAAATACAGGCGCATCCGCTATAAAGGCATCGTGTGCGATAAGTGCGGCGTGGAAGTAACGCGCGCGGTTGTACGGAGGGAACGGTTCGGCCATATCAAGCTTGCGTCTCCGGTTTCCCATATCTGGTTTTTGAGGGGGGTTCCGTCAAAGATCGGACTTGTTTTGAACATGTCCGTCGGAGACCTTGAGAACGTTATTTATTTCCGCGGATATGTCGTAACGAAGGTTGATGAAGAAAAGCGCAAGGAAGTGACGGAACAAATTGAACGCGAATTCAAAACGAAATCAAAAAAAGAAGCGACGAAACAAGAAGCCTCGAATTTGAAAAGCGCTAAAGAAAAGGCGAAAGACGAAGTGCGCGGACTGCGTCCGTTGCAGGTTATCTCCGAGCTTGAATACCATCGGCTTTCACTCAAATACGGCGAGATGTTTGAGGCGGATATAGGTGCCGAAGCATTGAGAAAGATTCTTTCGACGGTGGATCTCGGTAAAATATCACGCCAGATAGAAGAAGATCTCGTGGGTGCCGAGGGGCTTCAGAAGAAAAAACTTTTCAAACGGCTTAAGGTTGTCAAGGCAATGCTGAAATCCGGCATCAAGTCGGAATGGATGTTCCTTACCGTGATTCCGGTCATTCCGCCCGATCTTCGCCCAATGGTTCCTCTGGACGGAGGCCGCTACGCTACGGCAGACTTAAATGATCTGTATCGGCGCGTAATCAACAGGAACAATCGCTTAAAGCGGCTTTTCGAGCTGAAAGCGCCCGAAGTCATCACGCGAAATGAAAAACGCATGCTCCAGGAAGCGGTTGACGCTTTGATAGACAATACCGCCAGGCGCGGACAAGCACCCGTTGCGTCACAGGCCCAGAGGAGACCCCTGAAATCCCTTGCCGATATGCTAAAAGGAAAACAAGGAAGATTCCGCCAGAACCTTCTTGGGAAGCGCGTCGATTATTCGGGGCGCTCGGTTATTGTTGTCGGTCCCGATCTGAAGCTGACCCAGTGCGGTCTTCCGAAAGAAATGGCGTTGGAGCTTTTCAAACCGTTTGTCATACAAAAACTTATTGAACGGGATCTTGCCCACAATATGAAAGGGGCAGGACGTCTCATTGAAGAACGCCCGCCGGAAGTATGGGCTATTCTTGAAGAGGTTATCGAAGGAAAACATGTTCTTTTGAACCGCGCTCCGACCTTGCACCGTCTTGGCATTCAGGCCTTCCAACCTGTGCTTATTGAAGGATATGCCATTCAGATCCATCCAATGGTTTGCCCCGCGTTCAATGCAGACTTTGACGGCGACCAAATGGCCGTCCATTTGCCCTTGACCGAAGAAGCTCAGACAGAGGCGCACGAGATCATGGCCTCAAACAAGAATCTTTTGAAGCCGGCAACAGGTTCCCCGATCGTACGTCCGACCCAGGACATTGTTTTGGGCTGTTTTTGGGCAACAAGTAATGACGAAAAGGCGGAGGGCAAGGGAACTTATTTCCCCACTCCTGAAGATGCTGTTCTTGCGTACGAGTTCGGCGCGGTTGATATTCGAGCGAATATCAATGTTCGCATGAAACACGAACACAAGACGGAAGAAAAAGAAAAAAAGGCTAAAAAGGGAGAAACCCAAAAATCCCAAAACACAATGATTGAAACAACCGTCGGCCGCGTTCTCTTCAACCGCGCGCTTCCGGAAGATTATCCCTATGTGAACAAGGCCATGCAGTCGAAAGATCTCGAAGAAATGGTTGACGATATAATCAAGCGGTATGGCGTAGAGCGGACACCGGAAATTTTAGACAAGATAAAAAAATTCGGTTTTGCGTATGCAACGAAGTCAGGTATTTCGTGGGGAATGGATGACCTCAAAATACCGGGCGAGAAGCCGGAACTTATCAAAAAGGCTTATGTCAAAGTTGCTGAGATATACGACCAGTACCAGCGCGGTCTTCTTACCGACAAAGAGCGCTATGACCGTGTTATTGAGATATGGAACGACGTTGTAAACAAGGTCCGCGCCCTTGTCCCCGAGGCGCTTTCAAAGGAGGGCTCGGTGTTCACCATCATAAATTCCAAAGCCAGAGGTTCCTGGCTCCAGACCGCCCAGATGTCCGGCATGAAGGGGCTTGTGGTCAATCCCGCGGGGCGCATCATTGAGCTTCCTATCGTTTCTTCGTATAAGGAGGGATTCAACGTGCTTGAATATTTCATCTCAACACATGGGGCCCGGAAAGGGACCGCCGACACTGCTTTGAAGACGGCCGTAGCAGGGTATTTGACGCGGCGTCTCGTTGACGTATCGCAGGATGTGGTCGTAATTGAAGAAGACTGCGGGGTGAAACTCGGGCTTACGCTTGGGCGCAGAGATTCGGAAGATCTTGGGCGGAACCTTTCTTCGCGCATTTTCTCGCGAACTCTCCTTGAGGAGGCGACCGATAAAGAAGGAAATGTTATTGCCGCAGGAACATATCTTACAAAGCAGCTTGCGGAAGCGATAGATAAGTCCGGGGCGGAATTCGTCAAGGTTCGCTCTCCTTTGCAGTGCAAATCTCTCGGTGGCATATGCCAAAAGTGCTACGGATTCGACCTTGGAAGGCTGGAGCCGGTAAAAATAGGGGAAGCGGTCGGCATTGTTGCGGCTCAATCCATCGGAGAGCCGGGAACCCAGCTTACTATGAGGACGTTCCACACTGGAGGCGTTGCCGGGGGAGGCGATATCACGACGGGCCTTCCGCGCGTTGAAGAAATTTTTGAAGTACGGACGCCAAAAGGACGCGCCACCATTTCCGATGTCGACGGTGTTGTCATGGAAGTTGCTGACGCAGGCAGGGAAAAAATAATCAAAGTGAAAGCTGAAGAAAACCTTGATGCGGTTGAAGATGAAGACGCGCCGAAAAAGCGCGGCAAAAAAGGCAAGAAAGCGGCGTTTGTAGAAGAGAAAGAATTCCGCATTCTGGCGGGAGTCGGGATTTTGACCGAAGTGGGAAAGCGTGTAAAAACCGGCGATATTCTTTCAGAGGGGCACGCAGACCTAAAAGAGCTTTTCAAGCTCGCGGGAAAGGAGTTTACCGAGCGCTACATTATAAACGAGGTTCAGAAGATCTACTCGCTCCAAGGAGCGCCCGTGCATGACAAGCACATCGAAATCATTGTCCGGCAGATGTTCTCGCGCGTCCGCGTAAAGGGAGCGGGGGACACGTCATTTACTTCAGGAGAGGTCATTGAGAAGATGCGTTTTCGGGAAGAGAACCGCCAATCAGAGCGCTCCGGAAAAGAACCGGCAACTGCCGCTCAAATTCTTCTTGGCATTACGAAAGTAGCGCTTACGACCGATAGCTTCCTTTCGTCCGCGTCATTCCAGGAGACCGCGCGTGTTCTTATCAATGCCGCAATTGAGGGCAAGGAAGACAATCTCCGCGGCCTCAAGGAAAATGTTATCATCGGACGCATCATCCCCGCGGGGACTGGATATAGGAAAAGACGCGCTTAAATTTCAGAATATGTATAGTGATATATGGGCCGTCCCGCTTTTAGCGGGGCGGTTTCGTTTTATGCGAGCCTCTTGACAATATTTAATACTTACTTTATAAATGTATAGTTGCTCATTTCCAATCAAATAAAAGAGAAGCCCTGTGGGGCAAATGAACTCGGAAAGTCCCATTACGCGGGTCATAAAAATGCTCGATTCCCGGAGAAAAGAGGTTATCATGCTCTTTCTCTTCGCAATTGCTTCTGCGTCACTTGATATCGCTGTTCCGCTTATCAGCCAGCATCTCATTGACACCCTTATCAGTTTTCTTCGTGGAAAGGCAGAACAACCTTTCGGCCTGCTTTTTCTTTCTGCTGCCGCCATCATACTTGCGACCATTGTTGCGCGCGTTCTCCGTTCTATGTACGACTACCGTCTTTTCACGATGGTTACGACTCTCGAAGACAGGATACGCACGGAAATATTCGAAAAATACCTGACACTGCATGCGCTGTTTCATAATTCATCTTCAAGCGGACAGATTATCGGGCGCATTGAGCGTGGAGCTTCGGCGGTATACGCAATATTGAACGACATCATCGGACATAACTTTCTTCCTCCCCTCATCATGTTCGGCATAGTATTCGTCACAATAGCGGTAAAAAATATCTGGATAGCGCTTGTCGTGTTTGCGCCGCTTGTCATCTACATCTTCGCGGCGCGTCCCTTGTCAGAAAAAATATACCAAATAGAACGCAATGCCAACGACCGCTTTGAGTTTGTTTCAAAGCACGCGTATGATGTTGCCGGAAACGTTCTTACGGTAAAAAAATTCTCTCAGGAGTTAGCCGAAACGAATTTTCAGCGGAACCTCCTCAAAGAAGCGCGGGAGGTACAGTATGGCGCGGAACGGCTCTGGATGGTGCTTGAAAATATTCAGACCGGCATCTCTGTTGCCGGGAGGCTTGGCGTCATACTCATTGCCGGGTTTCAGGTCATCAATGGGCAGACAACTATCGGAGAGCTTGTGCTGTACCTTTCACTCCAGCAAATGGCGTATTCTCCCATGGCTCAGCTTTCCGTTATTTTTCCGCGCCTTCGCAGGAACACCGCGAAAGTCGAGCGAATGTTCGGAATTCTGGATGAAGAAAATAAGGTTTTTGACCGTGATGATGCGCGCGTCCTTCCTTTGCACTCCAAAGAAGTTGAGTTCAAAGACGTATGGTTTGAATACCGCCGCAAGAGCTGGGCGTTAAAGAATATCTCCGTAAAAGTTCCTGCGGGCAGTGTTGTAGCGCTCGTCGGGCGTTCTGGCTCCGGCAAGACGACATTCATCAATCTTCTTATGCGGTCATTTGATCCTCAAAAAGGAAAAATATTTATCGACGGGCACGACCTTCGGGACGTAACGCGGGAATCTATTTTAAACCAGACAGCCGTCGTTCCGCAGGAAGTAGATCTTTTCTCGAGGACGATTCTCGAAAACATCGCGTATGGGAATAGAGGCGCAAAAGAAGAAGAAGATGTCATGGACGCCGCAAAGTCAGCACTTGCCCACAACTTCATCGTCAGAACCGAGTATGGATACGATACGCTCGTCGGAGAGCGCGGAATACGCCTTTCTGGAGGGGAGCGGCAAAGAATCGGCATTGCCCGCGCGGTGTACCGCGACCCGCGCATTCTGATACTCGACGAGGCGACAAGCCATCTCGATACGGAGTCGGAACGCCTTATTTCAGCGGCGACCGAGTCGCTCATGAAAAACCGCACGACTTTTATTATCGCGCACCGTCTTTCGACCATTCTGAAAGCGGATACCATCCTTGTCTTTGAGAACGGCAGAATAGAAGCGATGGGGCCGCACAGAGAACTGCTCGGCTCAAGCCCGACATACAGGAAGCTCTATGAGCTTCAGTTCAAAGAGGCACGGACATAAGTCCGTGTTTTTGTTTATTTGTCTATCTATCAACAAACGCGAAAAGCCGCGGACGGTTGCCCAGAGTCATGTTTTCTCTGTACCACAGCGTTTCCAAACTGATGCCGAAGCGCATAAAAAAAACGGCATATGCCGTTTACTATTTTTTGTTAGAGTTGAATATCCGGGTTATTGAAAATAATAGTAAATTTCTTTTTGTTGCCGGTATAGCGAAAAAAAGCAAGCCCAGCCGACCACGCGAGTATTGCTCCCCACCACACGAGGGTCATAACAGGGCTATTCATAATAGGCATGAAGGTAGCCGGGTATACTATCATCAAAACTATGGCAATTATCGTAAGACCCATGAAGCCGGCTAAAGACCACAGGATCGGGAGCAGAACCCGATCCGTTGCTTTAGTTGATGCGTCAACGAGAGCCGGAATATCATACGGATACCGCGCTCCGCAAAGCTCGCAGTAACGGGTCCCTTTGGATATGCATGAAAACTTTCCGCATTCTTCATTTTTACAACGAACCCGCATGACGGCCTCGGTTGGTAGAAAACAACCACCCCACAAGTGTAGTATACATAAAACCTTTGTCAAGACTTTAATACAAAAAAAGCCGACCGTTGAGTGGTCCGGCTGACTACGCGAGTCCTTTGTGGCCGAACACGCGCGGCCGTCCAAGTTCCTGCTCGCGGCGCTGTTTGACCGCGTCAGGCGAATAATATTCTTTAATGTTGACCGGTTCTAGTCCGTTGATAAAAAATCTGAGCATGCCGTCTTCCGTCATAAGAGCAAGCGGCATGTGCGCGAAATCGGCGGATGTGTCAGAGGGGGGCACCGTAAAGTAATACGCATTCTCGTGAGGCATTACGCGCTTAAAGTTGAGCGGATAGGCGGCAAGACCGATCTCTTCAAGCCGCTTCTTTATGAATTCCAACGTTCTATCGAGCAGAATATCCTCGGCAAACTTGCCTATGCGTGGCATGGTTTTGAGCCTCAGCGTTGGAAGTGGAAAGAACCGACGTGTAATACTATATCACAAAAACAATAATAGCACAAGGGCCAAAAGACAGCCGTTAACACTACTTTTTTTTTGAAAAACAGCTATAATGATAAAGATGACTAAAAAGGATAAAAAGAAAAAGAAAGACAGGCGGGGGGAAGCCGACAGTTCTCCGCTACGGGAAGACGAGAAGGTTGCGTGGCACGCAGAACTCCACCCCGAGACGAAAAAATCCGTTCTCGCGGTTGTTTTTTTTGCTCTTACCGCTCTCATGCTGCTTTCTTATTGGGACAAGGCGGGAACCGTCGGCAGGTATCTTCTCGAGATACTTACGTGGGCATTCGGAAGAGGATTCTTTTTTGCGCCTCTTACATCGCTTCTTGTTGCGTTCTCATTCCTTTTCTCGTTTCGGAAGCATATTTATACCGCGACTCTTATCGGCGGGTGCATCTTTTTTGCATCAGCCCTCGGAATACTTGATCTTCTTTTCGGCGACATGACCGGAGGATATATCGGATATGCCGTAACCCGTCCGCTCTTCTCCCTTTTTGATTATTGGGCGACCCTTGTTATCGAGCTTGCGCTGTTTGCCGTCGCTCTCATGGTTATGCTCAATTTTTCTCTCACGTGGTTCAGGGAGCAAATGGAAGAAGCGGAGGACGGCAATGATGCAGAAAACGTCGACGGAAAAGAGAAAGCATTTGAGTCCGCGATCAATGATATTAAGGAAGCCATAACGGGTGTTGCGGGGAATAACAAAAAAAAGTCGGCAGCGGCTGAAGCATCTGCCGAAACAAAGAAGCCTTCGCATACTGACGCAAAAGAGGAAGAAGAATTTCTTATCGGAAAAAAACGGGCCCAAGTTTCTTATCAGCAGCCGCCCTTTTCACTTTTAAATAACGATAAAGGAACGCCATCTTCGGGGGATGTGCGGGCGAATGCCAATATTATCAAACGTACCCTCCAGAATTTCGGAGTTGATGTTGAAATGGACGAGGTAACTGTCGGACCGACTGTTACGCAATATACGCTGAAACCGGCGGAAGGAGTAAAGCTTTCAAAAATAGTAACACTTCAGGACAATTTGTCTTTAGCGCTTTCTGCACACCCTCTTCGCATTGAGGCACCCATTCCCGGGCGCTCTCTTGTCGGCATTGAAGTTCCAAACAAGTCCATCGCGCTTGTCGGGCTCCGGAGCCTTCTTGAACACGCCGGATTTCAGAACGCTTCCGGTTCTCTCATGTTTGCGTTAGGGCGCGACGTTGCGGGAGAGGCGGTATTTGCGAACCTTGCAAAGATGCCGCACCTTCTTATCGCGGGGAGCACCGGCTCGGGAAAAAGTGTCGCAATCCAATCCATTCTTATGGCGCTTTTGTTCAGAAATCCTCCCGAGATGATGAAATTTATCATGATCGACCCCAAACGCGTGGAACTTTCAATTTATAACGGTATTCCTCATTTGTTCGCCCCAGTCATCGTTGAATCCAAAAAGGCAATTTTAGCGCTCCGATGGGCGGCCAGAGAAATGGAAAAGAGATACGAACTGTTATCGGCCGCGCACGCTCGTGATATTTCCGGCTATAATGCGGGCGTTGTCAGCAAAAACTCAAAGAAAAAAGATAGGGAAGGAGAGGAAGGAGAGGAAGATATTATTCCATACATCATTATTGTCATTGATGAGCTTGCGGACCTCATGATGGCGTATCCTCGCGAAGTTGAAGCTTCCGTCGTTCGGCTCGCCCAGATGGCGCGGGCTGTCGGTATTCATCTTATTGTTTCAACCCAGCGCCCGTCTGTTGAGGTCATAACCGGCCTTATTAAAGCGAACATCACGTCTCGCATCGCGTTCAAGGTTGCTTCACAAATAGATTCGCGCACAATTCTTGACACGTCGGGCGCTGAAAAACTTCTTGGAAATGGTGACATGCTGTATCTGGCGGGAGACGCTGCAAGCCCAAGAAGAATTCAGGGAGCGTTCGTCTCCGAAAGCGAGGTGAAGAAGGTCGTTGAGTTTTTAAAGAACGAAGTCGAGGGCGTGCCGGAATATTCCGATGAACTTTTCACGCCGGTAACAAGCGCATCATCTCAGGAAACCCAAGGGCAGATCGACTTTAATGACCTCGATGGTGGGAGTGATGACGAGCTTTATAACGAAGCGGAAACGCTCGTTATCGAGGCGGGAAAGGCATCCGCTTCATACCTGCAGCGCAGGCTCAAGGTCGGATACGCCCGTGCGGCGCGTCTCCTTGATATGCTCGAAAAAAACGGTATTATTGGTCCGGGAGACGGGGCGAAGCCCCGGGAGATACTTGTGCCTCGCGACGAAAAAAGCGCGAGTGAAGAAGAACAGGAACTTTCGTAATGTATGCCAGGCAGTGGAACTTCGGTTTCAAGATTTTTACGGAGTTTCCTTGCGGGCAAAGAAGAAATAAGAGTTTTTAAGAGTGTTTATGTTTGTTAATATACCTAACCGAAGTTTTACTATCCGGTATGGAGCAAGAACACAATTTCGGAGACATACTAAGACAAGCGCGCGAGTCAAAGCGACTTGACACAAAAGAGGCTTCCGTGGTCGCAAAAGTTCCATCTGAAGCAATACAAGCGCTTGAGGAAATGGATGTCTCGGCTCTTCCGCCGCGAGTGTATACTCGGGGTTTTTTGCATAAATATATTGAGATACTCGGGATAGGAGAAGAAGTCTCGGCAGATGAATATCTCGATATTCTTTTTCCTGATACGAAAAAATTTTTGGCAAATCCCGTTGCCGAAGCATCATCGCGCCCCCTTTCCCGCTCGCGGCTATTTACCTACATCGGCGTTTCACTGGTTCTTGCTTCACTCGCGTTTTATTTTTCATATCAGTTCCGTTTTTTGGTACGCCTTCCGGAGATTGTCCTTGAAGAACCTGCCGGCGACATGGTTATTGCCGAGGGGACGACAACTCCCTTTGAAGTCCGTGGGAGAATTGACCCGTCGTTTCGCTTGACTTTGAACGGCAGGCCCCTTTATAGTAGTGAAGCGGGCGAATTCAAACAGGCAATCTATCTTGCATCCGGCCTGAATACGCTTGAGTTTGCAGTGACAAACAACCTTGGAAAAACATCAAGAGTCATTCGCCATCTTTTAGTAAAATAATAAAGAGCCGAGAGGCCCTTTGACCTGCCGGTAGGTAGGCGCGGCTTCGCTCCTCGGCCGTTCGTATCGAGTGGTACGGACTGGGTCAGGGGCCTTGAGTCCGCAATCGCGGTCGGGACGCGCCGCCATTCGCTTAGCGCAATAAAAAATTAAAAAAACATTTATGCAAAAAGACGAAAAAGAAAACAAGATGAAAGCTCTGGATGATGCCATCAAAGGCATTCAGGAAAAATTCGGAGATGGCGCCATCATGAAGCTTGGGGATGCCAGGCGGGTTGATGTTGATGCTATTCCGACCGGCTCGTTTACGCTTGATTTGGCACTCGGCGTCGGAGGCGTTCCGCGAGGGCGCATTATTGAGGTGTTTGGGCCCGAATCAAGCGGAAAAACCACGTTGGCACTTCACATTGTAGCCGAAGCCCAAAAGAAAGGCGGACTTGCCGCTTTTGTAGACGCGGAGCACGCGCTTGACCCGGAATACGCTAAAAAGATAGGCGTTAAAATAAACGACCTTCTTATCTCCCAGCCCGATACGGGTGAGCAAGCTCTTGAAATTGTCGAGTCGCTTGTACGTTCCCAATCGGTTGATATCATTGTCATTGACTCTGTTGCGGCCCTCACTCCAGCTGCTGAAATAGAGGGGGATATGGGACAACAGCACATGGGGCTTCAAGCCAGGCTCATGTCGCATGCGTTGCGGAAGCTTACCGCGATTGTCGCAAAATCGAAGACCGTCGTTATTTTCATAAACCAGATCCGCATGCAAATAGGAGTATTTTTTGGAAATCCCGAAACAACGCCGGGAGGAAAAGCATTAAAATTTTATTCGTCGGTTCGCATTGATATTCGCCGGGCCGCCCAGATAAAGAAGGGAGAAGAAGTTATTGGGAACCGCGTGAAAGTAAAAATAGTGAAAAACAAAGTCGCGCCCCCTTTCAGGACCGCTGAATTTGATATTTTTTACAACCAAGGAATCTCGCCTGAAGCGGAGATTCTGACCATTGGAGAGAAATACGATGTCATCAAAAAGTCCGGCGCAAGCTACGCGTTCGGCAACACCAAGCTTGGCCACGGGTTTGATTCCGCGCGAAAATATTTGCAGGAAAATAAAAAGATAATGGATGAAATTAAAAAAACGCTGAAGGAAAAGATGAAAGAAGAAGCGGCCGCCGCCGAAAAAACCTAGTATGGTCGTACGGTAGGTAGCAAGCCCCGACACGAGTCGGGGCTTGATTTCATTTAGAGGTCGTCCGAGTCTTTGTTCTGCTTAACATTGTAAAGCGTAGCCCTGCCTGCCGGCAGGCGCCTTGGCTCACATTATTCTGAAATAACAAGAGAAGCCTTAAACCTCTAACGGGGTTGAATTTTTTATTAAAATCATTATAATGATGTAGCGGTTGAGGCGGGTTTCCGCATCATACAAAGAGTCCATTCGGGGGGAGAGCGAATGAAGATTCTTAAAAGAGAAACGGCTTATGAAGGGCCATATATCCGCGTTATAAACAACCACTTTATCACGAAAAACGGAAAACCGGCTGTATGGCAGTCGGTCGAGCGGCCGAACTCAAAAATGATCGTTATCGTTTTTACGCTGACGAAAGAGCGCGAAGTCGTCCTCGTGCGCCAATTCCGCATACCACAAAACTCATTTGTGATTGAGAGCCCTGCCGGGCTTTGCGATAAGCTAGGCGAAACGTATGAAGATGCGGCACGCCGCGAGCTTCTTGAAGAAACCGGCTATCGGGCAAAACGCCTGATAAAAATAAACGAAGGGCCGTTCAATTCCGGTATGTCAAAAGATCAGGCCATCATTTTTTTTGCCGAGGGGGCTGAAAAAGTCGCAGGGCAGGACCTGGATGACTCCGAAGAAATTGAGGTTATAAAAGTTCCTCTTGAAAATTTAGTCGAGTTTCTCACGAGTCTCCCCGAAGACACTCTTGCCGATATAAAGATACTGGGTTCGCTTCCCATTCTTGAGGCCCGAGGGCTCATCTAAATAAAAACCGTCCCGCTGTTAGCAGGACGGATTTTTTTGTAAAAAATATCAGCGTCTATCGTATAACATACGGAACAAGCGCCAAAAATCTTGCCCGTTTAATTGCCTGTGCAAGTTCGCGCTGGTGCTTCGTGCATGTTCCAGTCTTCCGCTTTTTCGATATCTTTGCCTGACCCGACATAAACTTCCGCAGGGATTCTGCGTCTTTGTAATCAATGATGGCTGACGTCGTGCAAAAACTGCACGGGGCGTTGGTTTTAGTTGTTTCCTGATATTGGTATCGTGCCATATGGATTAAAAGGGTATGTCCTCGGGATTAATTTCGCCTTCGTCCGCGGGATACTGGACGGTCTCAAGCGTTTCTTCTTTTGCCACGGGTCCCTGGGCCGAGGCACCAGAATCCTGACTGCCGCCTCCGCTGCCACCTCCTGTGCGCGGACCGAACTGGACATTTTCCGCGACTATCTCGGTTCTGTATTTTTTTTGTCCTGATTGCTTGTCATCCCAGCTTCGCGTTTGTATCCTCCCTTCTACAAGAACCGAACGTCCTTTGGCGAGATACTGCTTGCACAGCTCGCCCAACTTGCCCCACGCGACGACATTGTGGAATTCAGCAAGTTTTTGCTTAGCCCCCGATTTGTCCGTATAAAGCCGGTTTGTTGCCACTGAAAAAGAGCACACGGCTTGTCCCGACGGAATATTCTTAAGTTCCGGGTCCCGAGTTAAATTTCCAAGGATAAAAATTTTATTCAGGTTCATTTTTAAATCACATTACGAATAATCACTTTTTGTTTTTTTATTCTTTCCCCAAAATTTCTTCGAGTTTCTTGTCGAGTTCTGCGATGTTCATTCTTTCTTTTTCCTCCGTCTCCCGTGGAATTGCGGGTGTCGTTCCCTGGGGCTTGTCCGGCCTTTTTTGGAAGGGGGTCCTGCGAACATACTCATGGACCCGTTTTGGAACAAACACGACGAGGAACCTCAACAGGGATTTTTCTTCAAAATTCAATTTTTTCTTCAAAACCTCAACCTGCTCCGGATACATCGAGAATGTCGTCCATCCGAAATACGCGAACCGGTGCTTTCCGAGATGGTAGGCAAGGCGGCGCTTTTTCGGCTCTTCTATTTTGCTTACAGCGCCGTTAGCGTCCTGAATAAGCGAGGTGACTTTTCCAGCCACGCCGAATACACCGTCCTCTCCGACTTCGGGCGTTATAAGATACGCAATTTCGTAGTTTTTTGGCTCCGTTTCCATTCCGTTCTTAGATATATAAAAGATATATAAAATAGCCTATTAATAGCTACCGAAAATCAGTATAGCAGAAGCTTAAAAATGATGCAAGATGCCCGCGCGTGTTATATGCCCTCCTGCATTTTTGGGGGAATAATAAAAAAGCCCTGTATTTAGGGCGTTTCCTACTTTATATTTTCTTCGGAAGCGATATCGCTCAAACTTACGATTTTATGGTCGGCGAATCCTTTTTCAATTGTCTCGTCAGCACTCATCCAATGGTCACGTTCAATTAGCACCTCAAGTTCACCTGTGGGTGTTCCAGAGAGTTCTGACAGGATTCGAACATAGGTATCTTTTACCTTTTCAAATTGTTTCAGGGCGATAGCCATATCTTTCGGATCTCCCTGGGCTCCGCCATGCGGAAGATGGATCATCGTCTTCGAATTCGGAAAGATGAAGCGCTTGCCTCGTTTTCCTGCAGCAAGAATTGGAACCGCGGCAGAAGCTACAATCCCCCTGGCAATCGTATAAACCGGGGACCTAAGCGAATTGATAGTGTCGTAAAGCAACAGGCAGGTGTCCGCGATGCCTCCGGGGGAATCAATAAAAAGGCGAATAGGTTTTTCCTCCAAATTATCAAGATAAAAAAGCTGGTCCATGACTCCGCGGGGCGAAGTCGGCCATCCCATCGGCATGGTAGGGTCGTTGCAATAATCATATGTCATGACACCTTCAAGAAAAAGAATGCGCTTTTCGAAAAATGTCTGCCTCAAAAACTTCTGATTTTCAGTCCGGAATTCCTTGTCCGCCGCAAGCATGGGTAGCTCCACAATTTTAAAAGAACATACTGTGAGCATACGATAAAACAAAAGTCCCGCAATATTGACAATTAGATAAAAAAGTATTAGTATAAAAGACAGTGTTTTTGAGGATAGAGTTCTTGGGAGAGGACGCGGATGTTTGTCGATCTGGCTATCGGTATGGTTGTCTATACCGCCACATCGTATTGTACCGGACACTCATTCAATTTGCTCTTTTTTATAATCGGTTTGAAGTTCGCTTTTTTTCCTGACTTAGACTTCGTTCCGTTTATTCTCCTGCGGAGGCGGTATAACCTCGCGAGCCATCACTTTATTCATTTTCCGCTGGTTCTTCCGACGCTGGGCGCGGCTTTCTGGTTTTTTGTTACCGGCGGATGGTATTTTCCCGCGATGTTCTTTTTTGGGACGATGGGGCATCTTATCCACGACAGTTTCTCGCATGGTGGCATTCGATGGCTTTGGCCGTTCTCGAATGAGCACTATACATTTGCGGGCTGGCGTGTTGCGAAAGCTGTGAGGCGTAAAGAAATAATTGAGCGTCTTACCGCAAGCGCTTCGCACCGGAGTGCTATTGATGAGTTTCTGATGCGTTGGGAACATCCAACCGCGGGCAGTATCGCGTTCCTTCTCACGGCGCTGGCTTTCCTTATTATATTTATTTCGAGCTAGGATCGAGTTTTATTAAGCAAGAGAGTGGCACAGAGTCGCTCTTTTTTGTTGCATGCGCTTGTTAAATTTGCCGCAGATCAGCTTGACAAAGCATCTTTTTTGTTATACTCTTGTTTTACGCCGATTGTGCAGCAATGGGGGGGAGCGTTCTTTGAGAAAAAATAAGTTCGCAGATATTACGCCAAATATAGTGTGGGATTCGCTGGATGAGGCGGAGTGGAAAAATCCTCCCAAAAGTTTCGAGAGAGAAATTCACTCGCTATTTCGCGGCATCTATCCTCAAGAAAAGATACGCTCACTGCAGACATATAACCCGACGATTATCGGATATGACCATAGGAGCCCTCTTCTGGTTGGGCGAATTGCGGAACTGCTTTCCAAATTAAGAAAGTCTCAACCACAGTGCAGGATTGCGATGGAAATACTTCCGCCTTTGGCGCATGAATGGATTACGGACTTTCTTCGCGATGAAAAGGAATATAACGAACGCGGAACGATTCACGGCAAAAAACCAGCCGAAGGGCTGGTAGCGAACTTACTGGCGTATAGAAGCAAGTTGGCTAAAAACCACGGAGAGGCATTACTGCTCTGGCTTCTGGAAAACGAATTTTCCGTCATTTCAATTGAGCATCCGAACGTTATGGATTGGATACGGCAGGACGAGCACGACCAGCGCCTTGCTGAGGGAAAAGAGGACGTGTGCTTAGGAGTGCCGTGGCGTCACATTCGTTCGTTCTACACCGCAATTCGGAGAGATATCCACGGGCTTGGGGTTTTGGAGAGCGAACAGCCGGATATTATATGTGTTGGCGTGTACCACGCCATCAAGTACGATCTTTTATTGAAGAGAGACGGGAAAAAAAGCTATTACTTTTTAAGTGAGGAGTTCGTTGAAAAACAACTGGAATGGCGGCTTCTTTTCAAGATCTGGAAAGCTTCCCACGAAGCCTATCTAAAAAAACCGCCCCGATGATCATCGGGGCGTTTTTTATTTCTTAAATCTTAAATTCCACCACATCTCCGTCTCTAACCACATACTCTTTCCCTTCAGTCTTCACCCAGCCGAGTTCGCGCGCTTTCGCGTATGAACCAGCTTCAACAAGTTTTTCGAAAGGAATAACTTCGGTGCGGATGAATTTTTCCTCAAAGTCGGAGTGTATTGCCCGTCCCGCGCGAGGACCTGTGGAGCCCGCCGGAATCGTCCATGCGCGCGTTTCGTCTTCTCCTGTTGTAAGGAACGTCATAAGATTCAGCGTCTTGTATCCGGTTTCTATCAAGGCGTCGAGTCCCGACTCTGCAAGGCCGAGTGTTTTCAAATACTCCTTTTTCTCTTCGGGTGCGAGAGAGTTCAGCTCGTCTTCAATAGAGGCGGAAAGAACGACATATAAAGCTCCTTTGAGGGCCGTTTTCAGCGCTGTGTCCGGCTGCCAGTGCGAAGTAATTTGTGCCTCCGAAGCGTTAAACACGAAAATCCGCCGTTTTGCCGTGAGCAGTTGAAGTTCGTTTAAAATAATTTGTATCTCTTTTTTTTCGAGTTCCTCTTTTGAAATTTCTGCCAGCACTTCGTCCGCCATCAGGCCTTTTTCCAGATTCTCTTTCAGGCGCACCATCAGGTCTTTTTGGGTGGGCGCGGATTTTTCTCCCGCGCGGACCTGTTTTTCAATCCCTTCGAGCCTCCGGTCAAGCGTTTCAAGGTCTTTCAATATAAGCTCAAGGTGTATGATGCGGATGTCTTCAGGCGGGTCAATGGTGTTATGGACGTGGATGATATTTGGGTCTTCAAATACGCGCACAACTTCCGTGATCGCGTCAACTTCTTTAATGTTCGTCAAAAATTTATTTCCGAGCCCTTCTCCTTCGGCCGCCCCCTTGACGAGTCCGGCGATATCGACAAATTCCACCACCGCGTGGATTATTTTTTTTGAATGCGAGAGTGACGCAAGCGTATCAACACGCGCGTCCGGCACTGGAACAACCCCGATGTTCGGTTCAATCGTCACAAAGGGATAATTTGCCGTATCCACCTGTTTTTTTGTCAGCGCCTTAAAAAGCGTCGATTTTCCGACATTCGGGAGGCCGACGATTCCTATTTTTAATGACATAATACGTGTTAATTTCGATTTGACCTTACTATACTATACTCAAGGCGCACGGACATCAACCCTTCAAGTATAGTATCGAAATAGAATGAACAGGCGTTTTATCTAGTAGTATGGAACCTACTGTCCTACAACAGGAATGTCTTAGCAGGGGGTTGATTCTCAAACTTCTCTATTGCGCCGGTTTGGCGCTTTTTGCGGTTCTGTTTCTATGGAATTTTTGGAGTAGCGGCCCGTATGCTCTTGGTCTGAATGCTTTTGTTTTCCTATCCCTATTTTTCGGTTTTTTCATTTGGGCGCTGTACAAGGAAGGTAACTATGAGGTATATGATCTTTTATGGATTATTCCATTTATATTAATGATTGTGAGTTTTGCGATTTATGATAACCCGTTTTTGAAGGCAGTGAATATCATGGCTATGCCGGCTCTTTTTGCGCTGTTTTATAACCATGCATTTCTTGCCAACAAGAAAACAAACTATTGGAATTATGAATTTATAATAAAAATCCTTGTCCGCATATTGTCCGCCCTTGGGCATATTGGTGATTCAGCAAAAGCATACCTTACGTTCATTGTTCCCGCAGGCAAAACGAAGGAGCGAGTTGTTGTAAGAGTTATAGCAGGCATAGTGATTTTCTTGGCTATCGCCCTAACAGTTATTATTCCGCTTCTATCGTCTGCGGATGCTGTTTTTTATGGAAAGGTGCAAGCTGTTACCGAGTGGCTTCGGGATATATTCTCAACACCCCTCGTGTACAAAATATTTGTTTTTGCTATTTTATCGGTGTTATTTTTTGCCATGCTCATAGCCTGGAGCAAGCCCTTTGACTACAATGAGAATGAAGATCGTGGCAAAAAAGCGGACTCTATTATAGTGGGCATTGTTCTTGCAGGGGTTCTCGGCATATATCTGCTTTTTTTGTGGATACAACTCAATCGCCTGTGGGTAGGCGTACTGCCTTTTAATTTCAAGGAAACTGAAGAATTGGTAAAAAGCGGTTTTTGGCAACTATTGGCTCTTTCCGTAATAAACATTCTTATATACTTTTTTGCATATCGAAAAACAGTATCGTTTGTACAAAAACTTCTTTCGGCATTTACCGTCGCATCCCTTCTCCTGCTTGCTTCCGCCGGACAGCGTATGGGTCTCTACGTTACCTATTACGGTTTTAGTTATGAAAAGTTCTTTGCGTCGTATACAGTGCTCTACTGCGCCATTGTGTATATATGGCTTATTGCACAATTATTTCGAAGCAAAAGATCCAATATTGTAAAGTTTTTAGTCCTGCTCTTTCTTTGGATGTTTGCTATGCTAACAATATTTCCTGTTGAACAGTTTATATTTCGCACAAATATGGCGTTGCGCCGTCTTAAGGATTCTCGGATTGTACTGAGTGAAATGAAGATGCTTTCTCCTGACGTGCTTGTAGTGGTTAAGAAGAACAAGGAAAAAGGTTTACTGGATGAGGGAGGGTATGACTGGAACGAGTGGATTGATAAGCAGGAGCAGATAGTTTCGGGGAAGGCGTGGTATGAGCGGAATATGACTAATATGGTGTATGCGTTTAGCTCCAATGCGTCTCCTCAATAATAAGTCATGTCGCATTACACAAAAACAAATCCAAGCCTATAATAAGTTCTATCTGAAAAATTAAGACATACGGCCGGTTGTCGGCCTCACAGTAAGCCCTTGCTCCACAAGGGTTTTTATAAGACTCCCACCCGCTTTCCGTGGTTGAAGCTATAACAGTAAAACCAATATTAGCAAAAAAATTCATACTTGCTAGGATAGAAGATGTATGTTATAATAAATCTATATGTATATGGCTCTTTGACACAGCACAAGCCTGCTTACTTCGGGCGGCCTTGCCCTCATGCCCCAAACAACGGGGAAGTGCACCAAGTGCGCGCGGACGGATAAGGCCATCACTGATATAGTGATGTTCATTCGTTCGTGGGAGAAAAGATGGAATTGCCGATCTTGAAGGAACGGGATCGTATCATTCAAGCGGTTTCAGACAATCCTGTCATTGTGGTCGTAGGTGAGACTGGTTCAGGAAAGACAACTCAGATTCCGATATTTCTTTACGAAGCGGGGTTTGCCGAGAGCGGCGTCATCGGTATTACCGAACCGCGGCGAGTTGCCGCGACTTCCACGGCGAAGTACGTCGCCGGCGTGATCGGTTCAACTCCTGGGGATCTCGTCGGGTATCAGGTTCGGTTTGACGACGAGACGACGGTCGGTACTGCGCTGAAGTTCATGACGGACGGCATACTGCTCCGGGAGTTTCAGATCGATTCGAATCTCAGCCGCTACTCGGTCGTTCTTATTGATGAGGCCCACGAACGGAGCCAGAATGTCGATTTCATTCTCGGCCTTCTCAAAGATCTGCTTAAGCGTCGGCGCGACCTGAAGGTTGTTGTTGCTTCGGCAACAATCGACGAGCAGAAGTTCTCTAATTTCTTCAACAGGGCTCCGGTCATCAACGTGTCGGGACGGATGTTTCCGGTTGAGGTGGTTTGGGGCAAAGAAGATGTGGACGAAGAAATGATTGTCGAGGTCATGGCGGATGCGATTGCCGAGATTCACCGGAGCGAGCCCGAAGGCGATATTCTTAGTTTCATGACCGGAGAAGATCAAATCCGGAGAGTGGTCGAGTCCCTGGAACGTATGAAACTCACCGACCTTGTTCTTGTTCCGGCGCACGCCTCGCTTCCATGGGAAGAACAGCAGAAGATTTTTGCGTCTTACCCTGGCAAGCGCAAAGTCATTGTTGCAACGAATATAGCCGAAACATCGATTACAATCGACGGAATCGTCTATGTCGTTGACAGCGGCTTCATCAAGCAGATGAATTTTCATCCGGAAAGCGGCATTCAGAGTCTTGATGTTGTTCTCCATTCTAAATCGGGGTGCGAACAGCGTCGAGGACGAGCGGGACGTACGCAGCCGGGAAAATGTTTTCGGCTTTATGCCGAGAGTGACTTCCGCGAGAGGCCGCAGTTCACGGAGCCTGAAATCAAGCGGATTAGCTTGGCTGGGGTTGTGCTTGCAATGAAGGATATCGGAATTGATAAGGTCGAAGAGTTCGAATTTGTCGATCCACCAAGTCGTGAAGCATTCCACGAGGCCCACGAGACACTTATCGCGCTTGGAGCAATTCAGCGCGGGTCTCATGGCTTGACGGACATTGGCAAAATGATGGCCGGTCTTCCGCTTGAACCCCGCATTGCGCGAATGATCATCGAGGCGGAGAAGCACGGATGTACGAAGGATGTTGCTACAATCGCGGCCTTTCTTTCGGGGCGGCAAGTCTTCGCTCGTCCAAAAGGGAAAGAAATTCAGGCAGATCGAGCGCATGTAGCGCTCAAGAATCCGGCGTCAGATGCCCTGACGTTTCTTAGGGTCTGGGACAAGTATGAAGATTCAGATTTTGACAATCAGTGGTGTTATGATAACTTTCTCAACGCGAGAGTGTTGCGTGAAGTGGACGATATCCGTTATCAGCTTTTCAACATTCTTGAAAGCTACGGCTTCGAGCCAACCGAAAGCAGTGATACTGCTGTGATTGCAAAAGCTGTGGCGATGGGACTTGCCTATAGTCTCCTGGAGCACCGGAGCCGGCACTCCTATGGCGGCGTGCTTCGTCAAATCGATGATGTCTTCATTCATCCGGGATCAGCGATTTTCGGGTTGTCTAATTCGCGATGGATTGTGGCAAGTGAAGTCGTCCGGACTACGAAAACGTATGCCCGAGGTTGCACGGAGGTTAAGCCTGAATGGCTTCCTGATATGGCGCCCCAGCACTTCAAACGGGGCGAGCCGGTTGTCGCGCGGTATCTCAAAGGGGCAGAGAGCGCCGTCATAAGCAAAGCAGTTCTTGATGGATACGGTCACGAGCTCGGAAGCTCCGAAGAGTCTGTTCCTGTGGCTGAAGCAATAGCGATTCAGAAGGCGCGTGTGCGCGACGCAGAGTCAAAGGGCCTCCTGAAGCTTACGTTTCACAATGAAGCAAGCGGCAGATACTCGTTTACGGCGTCCTTCGTAGCCGAAGCCGGTGGAAAGAGATACAAGGCCAGCTACCATGCTAAAGTCGAGGAGGGTGTTCCGTACTACTGCAAAGTAGTGGACACGTACTTGGGACAAACAACGGTTGAGCCGGTGTTTCAGGTCTTTGCGTTCAATAATCCCGCGCCTTCTCCAGGTCAGCCTCTTTCATCAGTCGAAGAGCTTGCTCAAAAGCGGGGAGCAAGTCTCGGCAGGCAGTAGAATTTCAGGGCAGGTAGTGCGAAAGCATTGCCTGCCTCTTTTTTATTAATTTATTCTCGACAGAATCCCTATTCCGGCCGTGAAGTTGCTTGTCGCCCGCGTTTTCCCGCCTAAAATTTATAAATTCTAAAAACTTCTTCCCCCCGCTTACTTTTAATGCTTAGTGGGGAAACGCCAAGCAGGCGCAATTCGTTCTCGAACAGAGCGCCGGTTTCCGTCAAGCTTTTCTCTTTTTTAAGCGGAACGGTCATTCCCGGCGCGACGAAATAATGAGAAGAAACTCCCGCGTCTTTGAAAAATCCCGGTCCTTTTTCGTTGAGAAATTCGAGGTACGTTTCTGTTTTGAGTACGGGCCAGCCGTGGTATATCTGCAGTCTGTCCAATATCCAAAGCTGGGGAATGTTGGCGATATTCCCGTCATAGATGATGAGTGCCGGGTATGGATCCTTTCCTTCTCGCCTGTCTTTCGCAAGAGACTCATTTTTCACGTTTTCAAGAAATTGATATTTTGCGTCAAGCGTTAAGGCCGGCATTTTTCCGTCGAGCTCCTTTTTTAAATAGGCGTCGAGTTCGTTATAACCCCAGTTATAATTTTCATAGCCAACGTCTGAATGCATCCACACGAGCGGGCCTTTTGGCGTATACAAAAGTTCACTATTTACGGAATAAAATATCTCGAATGTGAGGAAAAGCCCGCTGCACGCAATAACGATTCCTGTGCCAACGTTTTTATTCTTAAGCACCAAAAGCTTTTCGGCAGCCGCAGATAAAAATACCGCAGAAGAAAGGGCAATAAACGGAGCAAGCATCGTCAAAAACCGCCGCGAAGTGCCGATGAAGAGAAAAAGCAGGATTAAATAAAAAAACGTCAGGCTAAGAAACGCGAACCTCCGAAACGCGAGCGCAAAGCCTTTTTTAAGCTGGATAAAAAAGCTTATGGCAGATACCCCAAAGACGCCGAGAATCAGCCACGAGTACCCCATGTAGAGGTTCGGGAAGAAATTACGGACGCGAACGCCAAGCGCGCCGATCTCCTCTTTTCCTGGTGCAACCTTCCAGACCTCGGGGTTCTGCCCGAAAATATATGAGAACTGGAAATCAAAGTGGCCGGTCGCTCTGTACATTTCAAGGTTGTAGATGACGAGGGGGCTTGCGATTAAAAGAGTAAGAACAGCGCCTATCCAAAGGCTCTTTTTCCTCAAGCAATCGGGGCGGAAGAAAATAAGATACGTGCCGATAACGGGAACAAGGATAACTGCGGTTATTTTCGCAAGCAGTCCAAGGCCGATGGCTATGCCGAGATATATGAAGTTTACACTCTGCCGGAGGGATTGGAGAAAAAAATAAATTCCTAATAAAAGGAAAAAAATCACATACGACTCTTGCAAGCCGACACGCGAAATAAACACGTGATTCACGGTTACCGCAAGGATAAGAGCGGAAAGCAGTCCTATGCTACGCGAAAAGAGAAGCGTCCCTATGCGGTACAAGAGGTAAATGGCGGCAATCCCAAAAAGCGCGGATGGAAGGCGGAACGCAAAATTATTCTCGCCGAATAATACGATAAAAATATGCTGAACGAAGAAAACAAGGAGCGGATGATCGTGGAACGAAAACGAGGTCCATGCCGGGATGCGCCCGTCGAACCACTCAAGCGGCGTCGTCTGATATTCCGCCTCGTCAAAGTCCATCATGCCGACAGCGCGGAAACTGTAGAGCGCTTCGTCTCCAAGCACATCTCCCTTGGACAAGCCGAAAAGCCGCAGGGACGCGGCAAGAATAAGAATGGCTATAAGAATATTCTTTCTATTTAGAAAAGCGGAGCGCAAGGACTTTAAAAAATATTTCCAAAATAATTGGAACGTCAAGTTTTGATACGCCTGTTTTTCTTTCGCGAAACGAAATTGGAATTTCAGTAATTCGATATCCTTTGCGGTGCGCGCGAAAGAGCGTTTCAATCTGGAAGCTGTACCCGATCGAGCTTAAGGACTGCATGTCGAGGCTCTCGAGCGCCTTTCGCCTGTATCCTTTAAATCCGCTCGTAAGGTCGCGGTACGGAAGGCCGAGAACGACGCGCGCGTACATATTGCTTGCGCGCGAAAGAAAGCGCCGTAAAGAGTCCCAGTTTTCAACACTGCCGCCCGGAACATATCGGGAGCCGACCACAACATCAAAGGAAGCCAACTCCCTAAGAAGTTCCGGGATTATGGCCGGGTCGTGTGAAAGGTCGGCGTCCATCTGGATTATGAATGAAACATCCCGGTAAAAAGAGTCTTTCGAACTTAAAATTTCCGAGAACGCGTGGGCATACGCCCTTCCCAGTCCTGCTTTATGCGGCCGGTGAATTACGCGCATGGGATATTTTTCTCTTAAACGTTCGGCAACAGCCCCGGTTCCGTCGGGAGAGCTGTCGTCAACAACAACAAGCTTTAGACCGGCAATGCCGAGGCCAAAAATTTTCTCCGCGAGCTCCGGGAGATTATTCTTTTCATTGTATGTTGGAACAACGATAAGCATTGTGGTTGGAATTTAAGCCACTCGGAGTATCTTAGCCTAGTTCTTTTGCGTACTATATGATAGTATTGTCTTGTAAAATAACGATATATGAGTTCTCCTATTCTTTCAACAGCAGAAAAAGCCGCCCGGGCGGGAGGGGAAGCCATCCGGAAGTGGTTCCGGAAGGACGTTTTAATAGAAGTGAAGCCGGATACGTCTCTTGTCAGCATCGTTGACCGCGAGGCGGAGCGGGCCGTTCTCTCTGTTATAGAAAAGGCCTTTCCTCTACATTCAATTGTTTCGGAGGAGGCGGGAACATTCGACCGCAATTCGGACTACACATGGTATATTGACCCGCTTGACGGCACGACAAATTTTTTGCATCACTTTCCGTTTTTTTGCTCGTCCGTCGCATGCACCACCGGAACTGAAGCCATTGCCGGAGCGATTTATGACCCGATACATGACGAACTTTTCTCCGCTGAAAAAGGGAAAGGAGCATACCTGAACGGCAAGAAAATCGTCGTTTCCGGAAATATTTTTGAAAAGTCGCTCATTGTGGCAAGCCGCGGCTCGTCCGTTGAGCAAAAATTGAAAGGGCTTCGCATCGCTGAAGAAATTGAGCCTCATATTCACCATGGCACGAAATTTACGGGTTCCGCCGCGATGAATTTATGCTACACTGCCTGCGGGAGATTCGACGGAAACATCGGGGCCTCCCTTCATCCTCACGACATTGCCGCAGGCATTCTCATAGCAAAAGAAGCAGGGGCTGATGTGCTTAACTTTACAGGAGACCCCGCAACGTTTCTCGACCCCGACATCGTCGTTGGCAATCGCGACATGACGTCGAATATGTTAAAATACATTAAAAGAGCGGTGCGAAGCAGAAGAAAATAACTCGAACTCGAACCGCGCGAGAAAAATGACAAAACTTAATCGCTTTATGTTTCGCGAATACGATATCCGCGGAAGGATAGACGACCCCGACCAGCTGAACCCCCAGGCGATAGACGCCATCGGGAGGGCGTTTGCCGTATTTTTGAAACGGCGGGGAATTACTGAAGCCATTGTAGGGCACGATGCGCGGGATTACTCAAGGACCGTCAAGGACCAGACGGTGCGGGTGCTTTTGGAATCCGGCATCAATGTTATTGAAATAGGGCAAGTTCTTGTGCCCATTTTTTATTTCTCCCAATATCATCTTCAAAAAAAAGCCGGCGTCATGATAACCGCCTCCCACAATCCGTGGGGCTGGAGCGGCTTCAAGCATGCGTATGACTTTGCGACGACCCTCATGCCTGCCGACACCCAGGAGCTCTATGACATTGCTTCAAAAGGGGAGTTCATAACGGGCGAAGGCAAGAGCCAGCTATACGAAGGCATCATTGAAGACTATACGAAAGACATTTTATCGCGGGTGAAACTCCAGCGCCCAATGAAAGTGTTGCTTGACACGGGAAACGGCACGGCAGGCGCAATCGCACCGGATATTTTGCGCAGAGCCGGGTGCGAAGTCATCGAACAATACACGGAAGTACTGGGCGCTCACCGGCACCACGACGCAAACCCCTCGACGATGGGGATGCTCGACGCAATGACGGCAGGCGTCAAAAAAAATCAGGTTGATATCGGACTCGGGTTCGACGACGACGGCGACAGGGTTGGGGCGGTGGATGAAAAAGGGGATATTGTCTGGCCGGACAGGATTTTAATATTGCTTGCGCGTTTGGTATTGAAGGAACATCCGGGAGGAAAAATTGTTTTTGACGTAAAAAGCACGCAGGCCATAGCTGACGATGTTATGGTCCACGGCGGGATTCCCGTCATGTGGAAGACGGGCCATTCATATATAAAGTCAAAAGCCAAAGAGATTGAGGCGGCCCTTGCGGGGGAGAGGTCAGGGCATATTTTCTTCAATAAGTACAAATTTGACGACGGAATATTCGCCGGAGTGAAATTGCTTGAATACTTAAGCACCGAGTCAGACCCGTTCTCAAAAATCGTAAGCAACCTTCCGTATTATATTTCCTCTCCCGTGTGGCATGCGCCGTGCGCTGATGATAAAAAATATACCGTTGTCGAAAAATTGACGGCAGAATTCAAGGCGCAATACGGAGCGGATAAAGTTATTGATATTAATGGCGCTCGCGTGTACCTCGAAGACGGATGGGGATTGGTTCGTGCCTCGTCAAATGTTCCGGCACTCGTTTTAGTTTTTGAAGCAAAAACGCTTGATGGATTGCAAAATATCGAGAAAATATTTAAAGAAAAACTCGCCAAGTTCCCGGAGGTTGGGATGGAGTGGGAAAGTGGGTAGCTCGTCTGTCATAATTTTCTTCTCCAAGGAGGGGACCTCACAACCTCCCTGTTATAAAGCCATATTCGGCAATTCGACTCCTCCTTGAGTTCAGAAAATCATGACCAGACTCGCTGGGAGGATTTTACTAAAGGAATTCAGATTTTAAAGAATCCGTCTGGCGCTCTTGCATATTATTTTCTATGTGCTATGCTTTAGGCATTGACTTCTCCGCGAAGTCGGTTGCTAGTAGCTTCGGCTGTAGCAGTCGTAGGACCAAGCCTTCGGGCAAAGGTTCTGGGCACCGTTTAGCGAGAGCTTCATGGCTATAGACATGTGAGCTTTTGTGAGACCGCGGGATCGCGGTTTTTTTATTTGCCGCGCATGTTAATCATTCTTAAATCTAACAAAAGCACATATGTCTAAGTTAACTGTTATAAAATTTCCAGTCTATTCCTTCCGCAAGCAACCGACTCCACTGGATAATACTGGAAAGGGCAAATACCATCTCGTTGTTAATGTTGCGGATGTTCCTCCAGAAATAAACGACTGGAGAGAACTCAACATTCGCGATCCAAAGGAGGAAATACGTGTACCGAAAGAGATTCGCACTAGTTTGCGAGATAAGCCAACAGAGTTCTTTTTTAAGAACAGGGGGCTCTTGATAGTGGTCGACGAGGTCACATTTGACAACAAAACCAATATGGTGGAGCTACGGTTCTCGGATCCAATCATGAATGGCTTGGCGGATGGAGGCCATACCTATCGTGTAATTCGGAAGCACGTGGACGGTCTTTCCGAGGACGAACGCAAGGAGATCGAGGCTTTTGTATCCGTTGAGTGTTTAGAAGGATTCAAGACCCGAGAAGAGATCGTGCCTGTAATTGAAGCTCGAAATAATTCAACACCGGTCCAGGAGCAAAGCACGCTCGAACTTTTGGGCTGCTTCGACAAGATAAAAGAAGTACTAAAGGATAGGCCTTATGCCTCGCGTATCTTCTACAAGCAATATGAAGAATCTCTCGGCGATGTCCTCAAGGATATAGATATAAAGGAGCTGCTGTCGTATCTTGCTTGTTTTGATGCCGAAGGATACGATGACAAATCTCATCCAATTAAGGCATATTCTTCTCGAGGCGCGATTGTTGAACATTTCAAGAACAACCAAAAACGTCTGGAAAAATATATTCCGCTACTTCCGGAAATTCTAGAATTGCATGACACGATCTACGAACGACTTCCTGTCGTCTACAACAAGACAAAGAAAGGTGAGAACGGTGAGAAAGGGGGAAAATTCGGAAAACTCAAAGGGGTTGATAAGGTGGAGCGTGGACCCCTCGAAGAATTGGTTTTTTTGGGGAAGGAATCAGAATTTCGAATCCCAAGCGGCTTCATATACCCAATACTTGCAAGTTTTCGGAATCTCGTAGACACAAAGGGCGGAAAGTGTTCTTGGAAGGCCGATCCTTTTAAGTTTTTCTCAGAACTTGAAAGTGAACTAGTGGCTGTGGTTGGTGAACAAGCTTTAGCGCTCAAAAACCCCAATGCACTAGGGAAAGATACTGCTACGTGGCGATTATGTTATGCCCTTGTAGAGAATACTGTTCTTAAGCGGCATCTCTAATTATTTAGTGAACCAAAAACTCCCAAAGTGGGAGTTTTTGGTTCAAAGGAGGTGGGGATAAGGAGATGCTTATATTGTTCTGGTTTTTGTGATTCATAAGGAAAGTTTTCCGCAGGCTCCCTCCCTCTTCCTGGGCATAACGTGGTATGGAAAATATATTTTAGAAAGGTATACTGAGTACGGAAAATAAATTTTTATGAAGAAGGAGGCTTCAGCAAAAATACTCGCAAACGTTAAGGAAAAACCATATTTTGTAAGGGGAAATTTTGTTTTATATAACGCGGATTCTTTAAAAATTCTTGAGCAACTTCCAGAAAATTCTATTGACATGATCTTTGCTGACCCGCCCTATAACTTATCAAATGGCGGTTTTAGCGTTCATGCCGGTAGAATGGTAAGCGTTAACAAAGGAGATTGGGACAAAAGCAAAGGGTTTAAAGACGACTATGAATTTCATTATCGGTGGCTTGAGGCATGCAAGAAGGTTTTAAAGCCCGGAGGCACTCTTTGGGTAAGTGGGACTTACCACTCAATATACCAATGCGGACACGCTATCCAATCGCTTGGCTATCATATTCTCAATGATATTTCGTGGTTTAAACCGAACGCTTCTCCTAATTTGAGTTGCCGTTTTTTTACTGCAAGTCACGAGACCTTAATCTGGGCAAGAAAAGAAAAGAAGGGAAAACACACCTTCAATTATGGCTTAATGAAAACCGGCAACTGGCCAGAAGATCAACTTAAAAAGCCTGGATTACAAATGCGCTCCGTTTGGTCTATGGGCACACCTAAACCCTTCGAAAAGAAATTTGGTAAACACCCAACACAAAAGCCCCTGAGTTTATTACAGCGGATTGTTTTGGCAAGCACGCAAAAAGGCGATGTTGTACTGGACCCTTTTGCAGGAAGCTCTACCACAGGTCTTGCGGCGGCGGCAAATCAGAGAAAATTTATTGGTATTGATACTGAGAAAAAATATCTTGATTTGTCAATTAAAAGGTTTGGAGATGTAGATAAAAAATTATTATAAAAATTATTACTCGTGCAGTAGCAATAAAAAATCTTAAGAAATATGTTGGTAGAGACTTGCGCGAACTTGCCCTAAGGCATGGTATTACAACCTACGAAACTGGCAAGCAAAATAAGGGCTGGAAAGGGCTAATTCTTGAAAGACTTGCTGGTTTGCAAACAAATATTTCCAAAGCTCCTAACGGTCTTACCTATGAACTTAAGTCAGTAAGTTTTCACTATGTAAAAGGCAAACTTGTACCAAAGGAGACGATGGCTATTACGATGATCAATTCGAAAGAACTTAAAGCACATTCTTTTTTAGAAAGTCACTGTTGGGCGAAGCTCAAAACTATCGTCTTCTGTGCCGTAATGTGGCATGGTAAAAATTCTGAAAAAGCAGAGTTGCTGCAAGTCACAAGCCTCGACTTTGCGGAAACAGATGAGGTTATTAAAGAAATCAAAGCAGATTACGATTTTATTAGGAATAAACTGATTAAAAAAGGTTTCAACAGCCTCACAGGCAAAGATGGGAAATGGATACAAGCTAGAACGAAGGGCGCTGGACACGGCTCCACCAGCCGAGCTTTTTATGCACGCAAGGAAATGGTAAAAAAGATTTTTACGATTGCTAAATGAAAAACGAACGAAAAATGGGAAAATGGGGTCAGGAGCCCTTTAGCAAAAAAATAAAAAACCGCTTTGGCGGTTTTTTGCAAACACATCCATAGTGGACCATTCTTACCTCATTTTGAACGACCATCCATTTTGAGGTAAGAATGATTACAGCCCGATTTTAGCACTCCTTGTTCCTCTTTATGTTAACTGAAAATGAACGATCGGCCAATTTGAGTTAACATAAAATTGTAGCTGGTTTACGCTAGAGGATATCATCTTATCCCATATTGAACAATCATCCACTTTAAGGTAAGATAATGAAAGCGAAGACTGCGTCAGACATCATTTCCTAAGTAAAAACCATGGAGGTAAATAATAAAATTGCCATTGTTACAGGGGCGTCCGAGGGGATAGGCCTCGCTTTGTCGAGAGCCCTTACGCGCGAGGGTGCTCGTGTGGTGCTTGCCGCCCGCTCGGAAGATAAGCTCAAGGAAATTGAAAAAGAATTGCCGGGCTCGCTTGCGGTAGCGGCTGATTTGAGAAAGCCGGAAGATATCGCGCGTCTCGTTAAGCTAGCTATCGAAAAGTTCGGCCGTGTTGATATTCTGGTTAATAACGCCGGGCAAGGAATTTATGGTCCGGTTGAAATGATAGATATTGACCAATATAAAGAAGTTTTAGAACTGAATCTTTTTGCGGTAATACGCGCGATGCAGGCAGTCATTCCGCATATGAGGAGTCAGGGCGGCGGCATAATTGTAAATATCAGTTCAATGCTTTCGAAACAAATAATTCCGGGACTTGCGCCATACGCTTCAATGAAATATGCCATAAACGCGCTTTCGCTTACTGCGCGGATGGAACTCGCGAAAGATAACATTATTGTGAGCGTTTTTCATCCAAAAGTGACAGTCACGCATTTTGGCCTGAACGCCATCAATCCTCGCACGGACGGCCGGGAGACCGGAGTTGCAGGGCCTGATACCGATACCGCCGAAGACGTCGCCTGGCATATAGTCGATTTGATACGGTCTGAACAGGCCGAAATGATGATGTGAGATATGCGTGCAGTATCAGAGGAAATATCGTTAGGTACTTTTTATTATGGAAATTGAAAAAACAATTATCGGAGCAATATTCTTAGCGATAGGGCTTGTGTATGCCGGATTTCCCGGTTTGCAGGTCAAATCGCAGGTCTGGTGGTTTAGGCGCGTTCTGGGGGCGGAGCTCATTCCGTCGCAAAAAACTTTTCTCGTCTACCGCCTTTTCGGGGTGGTCTGCCTCGTCTTCGGATTAGCGCTTCTTTTGGGAACTAAGTTCTAGAAAGTGCGTCCGGGACCTTTTTATAAAAAACAAAAAACCGTTTCTTAAAACATTTTGCGGCCTAAAATACTTCAAGTTCGGCCAAGCAAAATGTTCGGACAGTAGAAGTTTCGCCAGGAACCTTGATTTAGGCGGGCGGTTTTGACGAAATGCCGATTTTAGCGATAATGGATTTAGGAATTTTTATGTGCAATTTGTTGCAAATATGCATGATAGCGGTAAAAACAAAATAGAAATTGGTCAATCGTCCGGTTCAAATGAACGCCACAAATCCGAAAAAATTGCTGAACTACTTTTTTCTGATGCAAAACCAGGCACGCACTGGGAGGAAAAATATCCTTCCCGGGAACTGCCGAAAGGCGCCTATGTGACGAGATTTGCCCCGAGTCCTACGGGTTTTTTGCATGTCGGCGGAGTTATGCAGGCACTCACTGATGAAGCAGAAGCAAAACGCTCCGGCGGAGTTTTTATTTTGCGTATCGAAGATACGGACAGGGCCCGCTTTGTGGAAGGCGCGGAAGAGGCAATTTATGACGGCCTCGATTGGGCAGGCGTGCATGTTGACGAGGGGGGCAGAGAGAAGAAAGGAAACTATGGTCCGTATAAACAATCAGAACGGCTTGAAACATATCTCACGTACGCAAAAGAGCTTATAAAAAATGGTTTTGCATATCCGTGTTTTTGCACATCAGAGGAATTGCAAAAAGTCCGTGAAGAGCAGGAGCGGACAAAACAGCCCCGGATGTATTCGGGAACATGCAGAGATCTTAGCGAAAAAAGTATTGAGGAATATATCAATGCGGGAAAACGTTTTACCGTCCGCCTGAAAGTTCCGGAAGGCGAGACTGTCGAATGGAATGACCTTACGAAGAAAAACCCCATCACGTGGGATACCAAAAATATTGACGACCAGGTGCTTCTGAAGTCGGATGGGTTTCCCACGTACCACTTGGCAAACGTCGTGGACGACCACCTGATGGGTGTCAACCGGGTGTATCGTGGCGAAGAGTGGATTTCCTCTACTCCTAAACATCTTCTTATGTATAAAGCGCTTGGGTGGAAAGCGCCGGAGTTCGGACACCTTGTGCTTTTGCGCGAGCTTGAAACCCAGCAGAAATTGAGCAAACGCAAGGGCGAGGCTGGGCTTGAGTGGTATAAAAAAGAAGGATATGCGCCCGAAGCCCTCCGAAATTTTCTGACGCGTATTATGTGGGCTCATCCCGAAGGGCGTGATGTCTATCCGCACGAAGATTTCATACGGGGTTTTGACGTGCATAAAATGGGAGAAGGAGCTCCGCAGGTGAACCCGAAACTTCTTGAACATATTAATCAGGAATATTTGGCGCGGCTGGACCCGGAGAAGCGTCTTGAGGAAGTCGTCAACTGGGCAAAAGCATTCGAACCCGAGTTTGCAGAAATATGCATGAAGCACAGAGACGACGCCGAGCGGTATTTGGGAATTGAGCCGGAGCGCATGAAAAAACTTTCCGAAGCGAAGGCATTATTCGGTTTTTATTTCAGCGAACTTTACGTTACGGCCGCACGAGAAGAGCTTCTTTCGGAAACCGCGGGAGACGAAGCAAAAATGAAGGAGGTGCTCACCGCATATGTAAATGAGTTTTATGGCCAAGAGGACGGCCATGATGCGTGGCAGGCGAAGGTTAGGAAACTCGCCTCTCGCACGGGCCTTAAAGATAAAAACATTTTTATGCTTTTGAGAAAAGTTTTGACCGGAAGCAAAAATTCTCCGCCACTGTATGAGGTTATGCAAGCACTCGGCGGGGAGGAAGTTTTAAAAAGAATTAACGCTATCCGTCAAAAACCGGGGACTTTTTAACCCTTTTTGCCTGAATAACAATGGATTTTCAAGACATAAAATTTCCAGCAACTCTTGAGGTTACGGAACAAACTATTGATATTTCGGGCATTTCTGATAGCCAGAAAAGACATTACTTCGATTTTGCCGCGGAGATTTCCGTCTTCTACGCATTGCAAAAAAAGCCTCGCGCGCTTGTCGGCGTATGCGGAGCGGCAGGCTCCGGGAAAAGCGTTCTTGCGGAAATCACGAAGTATGTTATTCGGCAGATGGGCGCACCCTTTCGGTTTGAGCACATAACGCTTGACGCCTTTCATTATACGAATTCATATCTTATTTCTCACGCGCTAAAAGATTTTAAGGGCAGATCCGATACATATGATGTTGAAAAATTTGTTGATTGTCTGAAAAAATTTAAGGGCGGAGAAGCCATCTTGTTTCCGGCATATTCGCGGAAAATTCATGAGCCGGTAGAAAGCACAATTTCAATACAGGAAGAACATGTCCTCTTGCTTGTTGAGGGGCAGTGGCTTCTTCGCGCTACAGGCGGGTGGGGCGAATTAAGAAAACTGTTTGATATCATGTATTATATTGATTCCGATGCGGATAAGGTAAGAAGCGGCGTTATCGAACGCCATATAGCGGGTGGACGAAACAGAGAGGACGCTATACGGCAATTTGAGAAAAATGATTTGCTGAACTATATTGAAATAACAAAAGACAGCGTGCGCGCCGACAAGACCTTGCCCGCGTATTATAATCTCTAGAGCAGGATTTTTATGGAAAATCGTCGTTACGAAAACCCGTTTAGCAGTGAATCGGGAAGGCTTGAACACGCAAAAGCTTCTGTTTCGCGTGAAGATGCGGAAACGCGCCGGAAACGGCTTCAGGAAATTCGGGATACGCTGAAGGATGCCGACACCAAATACCATGCGGCTGAAAGCGACACCGAAGAAGGAAAAAAGTTTTGGGAGGAGCGTGAGGGAGCGAGGGAAGCGCTTAGAAACGCACTTTCATCCGATCCGGAACTTGCTACTGAGATTTTAAAAGAATGCTGGCATAAGTATTTTGAAGATGAGTTAAGGGCGGGCAGGACTATTGAGAGCATCGTTCGGGCGCAAAAAGAAGGAGGGAAGGACCGTCCGGATGGAGAAGAATACGATTTCATTCAGAAAGCCGTGGGGCTTGCTGTTTTGCGCAAGGCGGCGGGTGAAACCGAGAGAGAATTTCTTGAAGCGCATCATAAGCAGGCGGAGCGCGAAGCGCTTCTGCGCGAAGCTCGGGAGGGAGCAAGAAGAAATGAAATAGAGCGTGTTGGAGACCCGGCTCTGCAGGAAATTTTAAGGCGGGCCTCTTTTGGGTTGAAACCCGGGCAGGAAGCGATGAACGCAATGCGTGGTTCCGCCGATGAAAACGGCGAAAAGCCCGAAGCGGGGCTCGAGCGGCTTGATGCCGAGCCGGAAGAGGTGAAGCGGGCGGTAAAGAGGCTCCTCCGCGAATATTTAAGCTATCAGGATGCGCATGTTGATGACTCGACAAAGGACGGCATGGCCAAAGCGGTTGAGAACTCCTCGCGCGCCAGGGAATATGGATTAACGCTCTATAAACTGTTAAAAAAGCACGGGCAGAAAGAAACGGAGGAAGTTGCCGGAAAAATGGTTTCTGATACAGGGAAATTTCTTCGGAAGCTCGGACTCAAGCCGAGCCCCTTTGCGGAAAGCAAAACATGGGCGATGTGGGATATCGCAAAACAGCAGTATTATTTCGAGTTGTACCAAAAAGAAGGGAGAACACCCGAGCATCAAAAAGGATATCTCATCGAAAGTCCGTTTACGGAAATAAAACATCGGGAAATGATCGACCGGCATGCCGGCTGGGAGGCATACCGCGCCTATAATGATGAAAGGGTCAAAGATTTTCTGGAGCGGATTCCGAAAGAAAAAGCCGACGGCATTAAGAAACTTCTTGAAAAGCCTCCCAAGGAAAACGGCACGCTGGGCGCTTCAGACCTTGCAGAACTCGGGAAGCTTTTGCGTGAAGCGACGGAATAAAGAAGGTAGAAAAACTATTTGGAGCCGTTGAATAAAAAACAAAGACGTCCCGATGAGTGTCGGGACGTTTTTATTTTGTCAGTTTTCCATTTTAGTGCTGTTTGCTGTTGCTTCGATATTCTTTCTTTTGATAATCATTCTTCGTTATGCGGAGACTATACGCTATAAGCGGTGACGCCTGCTCGTGCGGGCAAAACCGCTCATTTGCAAAAGGAGAAACCTATCAAACGCATTCTGATGCTTTGTGTGGCGCTCGCGCTTATAACTGCCTTTGCGCTTCCGGCGATTGCTGCGCCCATCGCGCGTCCAGTTGCAAAACATGCGCAACATCATAAGAAACATCATCACCATCACGATCATGGCTATCACTACATTCATCATGACGGGAACATTCAAGCTCCCTAACGACCGCTCCCGCCCTCCCGGCGGGATTTTTTTATCCGGAAATACAAAACCCGCCTTTGGGCGGGGGAGACTAAAAAATTACCTTGCGTATTTCTGGAATTCTGCGTCATAGAAATTGATAATTTCCTGATGCATGCTCATACAAAGCCCATTTACCTTATATCTTTCCGTACCAAGATTGAAATGGTGGGTCAGATTAGAAGCCCACAAGGCCTTATACAGATTATCTTGCCCAAATTCCAGATTAGACAATTTAAGCCACTGGCCGTCAGGACGGAGGAAATAGGCAGTCTTGGAAACAGACCCACCGGCAATTTCAAGGCCTGTATCAATCCAAATTTCGAACGCCTTGCCGCCAACGCCGTAGATGAGGATATAATCTATTCTTACGACTTGATCCATTTTCGGACTCGTAGGGTTGCTTGCGGTGGACGGACGCATGTATATTGGCGAAGTGTCACCATTCGACAAAGCGCGCGAAGAATTATTGTGGTCCCAGGATGTAAAACCGCGCGGAAGTTCTGGCAGTGAAACGAGGGTTTGACCAAATACGGAGGGCGCTGAAAATAGAATAAGGAGAGCGGTGAGAACAGCTTTTCGCATGTTTCACTCGTTTTGTAGGAAAAGAACTCGAACACATATTAACAAATGTATTATATTTTGTTAATATATCGCGGTAATTTTTTTATGTTCGCCGTATACTGCTGGAAAAGGTGTCATGATTATGGTATACTTAGAACAATGGAACATACGACAGACTTGGAACTTGTTCAATACTATCTTAACGGCGACGAGAAATCGCTTGAAGTTTTGATTCAGCAGTATTTGAAGCCGATTCACGGCTTTGTATATAGATATGTAGGCAACCGGCAGGATACGGAGGAGGTAACACAGGAAGTTTTCGTAAAAGTGTGGCGCAATCTGAAAAAGTACGACCAATCGCAGAATTTCAAGACATGGCTTTTCAGCATCGCAAAAAATACCGCCATTGATTTTCTGAAAAAGAAAAAAACAGTTCCGTTTTCCGCATTTGAAACTGAAGACGGCGAAAATCCTGTTTTGGCTGGCATTGTTGATGCGAACGCGCTTCCAGACGAACTCATGCAGAAAAAAGATGTCGCGGACGTTGTTACGCGCTCTCTTGCCACGCTTTCTCCGAGGTACAGAACCGTTCTTGCTTTGCGCTATACCAATCAGTTCACATTTCGCGAAATAGCAGAATCTTTGCGTGAGCCGTTGGATACGGTAAAAAGTCGTCATCGTCGGGCGCTTGGCATGCTGAAAAAATATTTCGTCAACTAGAACCCGCTTCAAAAGCGAGTTCTTTTGTTGCACCAAAACACCTCCTGCATGCGTAGTATTATATGAGGGAGTAAAACCCTCACATTTGTACATACCGGGTTTCTGAAGTTTTTTCGACCTTTACTTCATGCCCGAGAAAATGGGATGCACCAAAATGCGTCCCTTTTTCGTATAAGTACTATAACGTCCAAAAGCATACAATCGTTTTATGGTCGGCCCCCCGAGCCATCAAAGGGGCTTTTTAGCCGTATCATGGCTCGAATCCGGGCCGAACGGGACTTGCTGATGCTGAAGCGTCGTGTGGCGTTCTTTTGCGTTGCTATGGCAGGATTTTGCGCTGCCATTGTTCCTGTGTTCGGACTCATGCGTTCAGAACTCGCGCGTTCCAGCTTTGGGAATCTTCTCTCGCTCCTGTATTCAGACCCGGATTTTGTGATAGATTTTTGGGGCGACTACGGCCTCTCGCTTCTTGAGTCGCTTCCGACGGCAAGCATCGCGGCGTTCTTTGCGACCGTGTTTGTTTTTCTCGGGCTTCTGAAGCTCATGATGCGGGATACGGAAAGCATTTTCTCGTATTCAAAATTTCTTAAAAATGTTTAATAAATAATAATTTAAATACAATTACATATACATATGAATCTCGATTTTACACAAATGAATAAATTATTCGGACCTATTACTTCAAAAAGGGTCCTGAAGGCGATTGTCTGCGTTGTTCTTCTCCTTCTCGCGTTCAAGGCGGGGGAGGTTGTCGGATTTAATAAAGCGCGCTTCTCATATCGCTGGGGAGAAAATTATCACCGCAATTTCGGAGGGCCGAGAAACGGCTTCATGAGAGACTTCAGGAGGGACATAGAGGGAAAAGATTTCATTAGCCCGCATGGCACGTTCGGCTCAATTATAAAAATTGACGGTAACATGCTTATTGTGAAGGGAAAGGACAATACTGAAAAAACGGTACTGCTTTCGGAGCGTACGTCAATAAAAATTTTTGCGAATACCGCGAACCCCGAAGAGCTTAAAGTCAATGATACTCTTACTATTATCGGTTCTCCGAATGAACAGGGGCAAATAAAAGCCGAGTTCATCCGTGTGTTTCGCTAACCCTTTATGGGAAACATCATCCCCAAAATACTCGCGAGAAAAGTGTTATCCGGCTTTGTGCTCATCATGGTGCTCGGCGTCGGGTATTACGCGTACACAAAATACTTCACGACGACCGCGGCAACGCGCTACATGACCGCATCAGCTGAAAAAGGAACGCTCATTGTTTCTATTTCTGGCTCGGGCCAAGTTTCCGTTTTAAGTCAAGTAGACATGAAATCGAAAGCGAGCGGAGAAATAACCGGTCTGTATGTCGCATTAGGACAAGAGGTTAGCGCGGGCACGCTTCTTGTGGCAATTGATGCGAGTGATGCGAAGCGAGCGGTACGCGATGCCGAGACAAGCTTAGAAACTGCAAAGCTTGAACTAGACAAAACGCTCGAGCCGTTAGACGAACTGACGCTACTTCAGTCAGAAAACTCGCTTACTCAAGCAAAAGAATCTAAGAAGAGAGCGGAAGACAATCTCAAAAAAGCGTATGAGGACGGTTTTAATTCCATATCAAACGCCTTTCTCGAACTTCCCTCCCTGATGGTCGGCCTTCAGGATATTTTATATGGCACAACGCTTGCCGCGGGTGGGCAACCGAACCTTTCCTATTATGCGGACTCAATCAAAAATTATGACGAGAAAGCGCTACAATACAAAAATGATACATCGAGCGCATACCAGGAAGCGCGGCTTTCCTACGACAAGAATTTTCTGGATTATAAATCAATAAGCAGATTTTCAAACACAAAAACCATCGAAGCGCTTGTTGATGAAACATATGAGACCACAAAGAGCATTGCTGAATTGGTAAAAAGAACCAATGACTTCATCCAATTTTATCAAGATAAGCTGACGGAGCGGATGCTCAAACCAAATCCGTCTTCAAGCACGCATCTTTCGAGTCTGGTAACCTACACTGGCAAGACCAATAGCACCCTTTCAAGCCTTCTTTCAATTAAGCGAACAATTCAGGACTCAAAAGAGGCAATAGTGAGCGCTGAACAATCAATTAAGGAAAAAGAATTGTCACTTGCCAAGCTAAAAGAAGGGCCGGACACGCTTGATATCCGGGCAAAAAAGATAGCGATTCAACAAAGAGAAGATGCGCTTCTTACGGCGGGACAGGCTCTTGCTGATCACTATGTACGCGCTCCGTTTAACGGAGTCATTGCAAAAGTAAGCGCAAAAAAAGGAGATGCTGCTTCAGCCGGCATGGCACTTGTAACACTTATTACCAAACAAAAGATTGCCGAAGTTTCTTTGAATGAAGTTGACGTTGCGAAAGTGAAAGTTGGCCAAAAAACGACGCTCACGTTTGACGCGGTTTCCAACTTAAGTATTACGGGGTCGGTTGCAGAAATTGACGCTATGGGGACGGTAAGCCAGGGCGTTGTTACGTATAGCGTCAAAATAGGGTTTGATACCCAGGACGAACGCGTGAAGTCGAGTATGAGTGTTTCTGCGGCTATCATCACGGATGTGAAGCCGGATGTTCTGCTCGTTCCTAATTCTGCAGTGAAAACTGACGCATTGGGAAAATATGTTGAAGTATTGAACAGCGGTACCGTGCCAACGCGAACAAACGTAGAGACCGGGCTTTCAAACGATACGACAAGTGAAATTACGAATGGCCTGAAAGAAAGCGATAAGGTTGTTACGCAAACGATCACAAGCACGACGCAGACAACAACTCAAAACACAGGCATCCGGATTCCGGGTCTTGGCGGGGGAGGAGGCGGTGGCCCAGGACGGTAGGGATTAAAAAGTATTATGAGAAATAAAAAGCGCCTTCACGAGTTGTGAGAGCGGTGGCGTTGCAACCAACACAGCGTCGTCCCGACCATGGTGCCACCAAACCCGACAGGGCTCGCTGGCGCTGTGTTAGCCCCTGCTCTTCGCAAGGCGTGCTGCGTGGAGTTCTCCACCAGCATTACTTCAAGTATAACCGATTGTTGATATACTGTCAAGTTCATCCATGGCTGAAATATAAAAGTTTATGATTGAGTGCAAAAAAATAGTAAAAATATATAAGACCGGAAGTATTGAAGCCGTTGTTCTCAGGGGGGTTTCATTTTCGGTTAATGACGGCGAGTTTGTCGCTATCATGGGACCATCCGGCTCCGGGAAGTCAACTCTAATGCATATTCTGGGGTGTTTGGATTCTCCGACAACCGGAATGTATATTCTTGACGGGCATGATGTTTCAACAATAGCGGACGACGGGCTTGCCGATATCAGGAGAAAAAAAATAGGGTTTGTTTTCCAATCATACAATCTTCTTCCCCGAGCAACAGTTATTCGAAACGTGACGCTTCCGCTTATTTATGCGGGAGTAGACCGGTTAAGGAGGGAAGAAATGGCAAAAGAATCTCTGCGGGCGGCAGGGCTTCCGGAAGACCGCTGGCTACACCACTCAAATCAGCTATCGGGCGGGCAGATGCAGCGCGTTGCCATTGCACGCGCTCTGGTAAACGACCCGGCAATGATACTTGCCGATGAACCGACCGGAAACCTTGATACGAAAACGGGCGAGATCGTACTTGATACGTTCCAGCGTTTAAACCACGAACACGGGCGGACCATTGTTCTTATCACGCATGAGCGGTATGTCGCGGAACACGCCCAGCGCATTATTCATATAAAGGACGGCGAGATAGTTGACGATGAGAAGAACATTAAACAGCGTGTTACAAACTATACCAACGGGACCATATGAACATTTTTGATATTCTCGAAGAAACTTTTTCAGCCATCATGGTAAACAAAGCCCGGAGCGGCCTCACGATTCTTGGCATTGTTATCGGCATCGGTTCGGTCATTGCCATGATTTCCATCGGGCAAGGAGCGCAGGGTTCCATTGAGGCAAGTATTCAATCCATCGGCTCGAACCTCGTGCTCGTGCGTCCGGGGTTCCAGCGCGGAGCCGGGCCGGTAAGCGCCGGAAGAGGGTCTGCGACTACCCTTACTCAAGCAGATGCCGATGCAATTAAAAAGGAAGTTACGCTTGCCAAAGCCGTTGCTCCGGAAATTTCACGGAGATATCAAATAACCGCAAAAGGAAAAAACACCAACACGCAAGTTACCGGAACCGTAAGCGTCTATCCGGAAGTGCGGAATATTGAGATAGATACCGGTTCATTTATTACCGACCAAAATATCCAGAGTTTATCAAAGGTAGCGGTTCTTGGCCCGACAACGAGAGACGACCTTTTTGGAGAATGGTCAGCGCCAATCGGAGAAACCATCCGAATAAACAAGGTGGATTTTAAAGTTATCGGTATTACCAAGGCGAAAGGCGGCAGCGGATTCGGGTCGCAAGATGACGTTGTGTACGTTCCGCTCTCAACCGCACAGCGGTTTTTGGCGGGGGATACGTATGTCACGACCATTTCCGTTGAGGCAGAGAGCGCGGATTCAATGTCCGCCATCCAGCAGCAGATAACGGACCTCTTGCTCGCGCGGCACAATATTCCCGATTCAACGCTTGCCGATTTTCAGGTCATGAACCAGCAGGATATCGTGCAAACCGCATCTTCTATAACGAACACCTTTACCGTTCTTCTCGCCTCCATAGCCGGAATTTCGCTCATTGTCGGAGGCATCGGCATAATGAATATGATGCTCACGACCGTAACCGAACGCACGCGCGAGATTGGGCTGCGAAAAGCAATAGGCGCAAAAAAAATGGATATCAGCCTGCAATTTTTGGCGGAATCCGTCATGCTCACTTTTTTTGGAGGATTTCTTGGAATTCTTTTGGGGTGGTTTCTTGCATATGTGGTTACGGTTTTTGCTTCAATTCCAACAAGTGTTTCGTTAAATTCAATCCTTCTGGCATTCGGGGTTTCCGCGGCAATTGGCATTGTGTTCGGGTATTATCCGGCGCGTCGAGCGGCAGGCCTTAATCCAATTGACGCATTGCGTTACGAATAAATTTGCTAAGTAATTATTAAAAGAAAATTATGAACAAAACAATCGGAATCGTAGCCGCTGTGGCAATCGTTGTCGGTAGTGCCTCTTTTTATGGAGGCATGAAATACGGGCAAAGCCAGAATGCGGCTTTGGGCCGGGGGGGGGTTGCTAATCTTACACCAGCAGAACGTCAGGCGAGAGCCCAGCAGTTCGGAGGAGGCGGAGGACGCATGGGGGGAGCCAGCGGAGGCGGTGGAGTCGGCGGCGCAGGATTTCTTACGGGCGACGTACTGTCGAAAGATGATACAAGTATCACGGTAAAGCTCAACGACGGCGGGTCAAAAATAATATTTTTATCAAGCTCAACCCAGGTGATGAAAGCCGCAACCGGATCCCTCTCCGACCTTGCGGTCGGAGAACGGATTTCGATCACAGGAACCTCGAATGCCGATGGAAGTGTTTTTGCGCAAACAGTCCAGATACGGCCTTCAATGCCGGCGGGGACGGCAGGAGGACAGCCGCCGGTGCAACAGTAAATTTCGGCGATGGAAGAATATGAAGGAAGATGTAGGCCCACCTCTTTTCTAAAGGGGGTTTTGTAAAAAAGGAGCATTTGAATTATAATAGTTTGTATTATCCGTAGTTAATAAACAAAAAAATGAATAAAAGAAATATTATTATCGCTGTCGTCGTTCTCGCCGTAGCCGGTGTTGCATATTACGCCTTTCAGGGTGAGACTCCTACGCCTGCAGGAAACCAGATTGAACCCGTCAATATAGCCGGAATGCCGGTTCCTACCGACGGAGAATCTGTAAATGAAAAAGTCGTAAATGCCTCCGCACAGGCTCCTGTCTCATCGGATGAACCGATGCCTGTCCCGGCGAAAAAGGAATTTACAGTTTCCGGCCAGAGTTTTTCGTTCTCTCCATCAACCATCACGGTCAACAGGGGTGATAAAGTTAAGATAGTTTTCAAGGACCAAGGCGGGTTCCACGACCTCAGAATAGACGGATATAATACAGGCACCCAGCGGATTAACACCGGGGGAGAAGCGTTTGTTGAGTTTACGGCTGACCGGGTTGGAAGTTTCGAATATTACTGCTCGGTCGGGAGCCACCGCGCCAGCGGCATGCACGGGACGCTTATTGTCCAGTAGGTTTTATTGGGGAGGGAAGAATTCCGCAAAAACCAAAAATGTAGTGTGTTATTCACCCTGTTGCAACCAAAATACCTCAAGCCGTCATGTTTTTGGGTATTTAGTATTTTTACAAGCAAAAATATATGTCTGGCCGATTCGGGATGGGTGTAGCGGGGGTCACACTACATTTTTTATTTCAGATGCCGTATACTGACGATGTATGGAAATCCTCACGATTATACTGTTAGGAACACTTATCGCCATTGTTGTTGGCGCTGTTATTTTCATTATTCGCCTGCTCAAGCTTCAACAAAAGCCGCCGGAGGACTCGCAAGCGCTTTTAATGCTCCAAAACCAGCTTTCGGACCTCACGAAGACCATGGATCAGCGTATGAATGAATCATCGCGCTTTATGAACGAGAGCATGAAGTCGCAATTCGGCGAATCCCAGCGTCTTGTGAATCAGTTCATGAAGGAGCTCACCACCATGACCGACAAGGTTGCGCGCGTCGAAGAAACGGGAAAGCAAATGGTAACGTTCGCGGACCAGCTTCAGAATCTTCAGGATATTCTGAAAAACCCGAAACAGCGCGGAGTTCTCGGAGAATATTATTTAGAAACTGTTTTACAAAACGTCTTGCCGCCAGGCTCATACGAAATGCAGCATCGGCTTGGGCACGATGAGGACACTGGCAAGGAACTTATTCCGGACGCCGTCATTTTTGTGAAAAATAAAATAATTCCCGTAGATTCCAAATTCTCTCTTGAGAACTACAATCGGATTATCGCGGAACACGACCCCGCGGAAAAGGAAAAACTTGAAAAAATATTCAAACAAGACCTGAAAAATCGCATTGACGAAACATCGAAATACGTACGCCCGAAAGATGATACGATGGATTTCGCGTTCATGTTCATTCCGTCGGAGGGCGTTTATTACGACCTGCTTGTGAATGGCGCAGTAAAAACAAGTACCAAAGATCTCATCGAATATGCATTCTCCAAACATGTTATCATCGTTTCTCCAACGTCGTTTCTTGCGTATCTTCAAACGGTGCTTCAGGGTCTGAAGGCGCTTCAAATAGAAGAGTCGGCGAAAGAGATTCGAAAGCGTGTTGAAGAACTGGGACGTCACCTCGGGAATTACGAAATGTTCATGCAGAAAATCGGCGGGCACTTGGGAACGACGGTAAACGCGTATAACTCCGCGTATAAGGAACTTTCAAAAATAGATAAGGACGTTTTGAAGATCGCGGGTGAGGGGATCGGTGTAGAGCCTGTTCTCGTCGGGAAGCCCGATATGGAAGAATAATATTTTTGCGAAAACAAAAATCCCGCCAGGAGCGGGATTTTAATTTCAGAAAAAAATTATATCTGATAAATATCTATCTTTCTTCCCTGCGTGCTTCCTTTTGTTGTTTCCATTCTTCGGAGAAGCACTTGAATTTGATCCATGCGATAGACGCGGTAGTTGTTCAATGGATTACGATATGCGGTAAGGAGACCCTTTTTGTCCCAATTGCGGAGTGTCAAGGGAGTTACTCCAAGCATTTTCGCAGCATGTTTGATTGAAAGATATCTTTTTTCCATGGTAGTAACCTTTTGTATGTTATTACAAAGTTTATACTACAGAATTCCTCAAAAATAGCTATCCCGGTTTATCCACATGTGTGCATTACTTTCATTATAAAGAGCTAAAACAGGGGAAATTGACGGGTGAAGGGAACTTTGGTCCTAGCACTTGATAATTTTATACCGCTGTGGTTAATTAGAAACAATGTCTGAAGACATAATAAAACGAAGATACATATCTGTTTTTATTTTTGTAGCCGGCCTTCTCATCGGTATTTTTGATGGTCCCGCATATTGGAATGCGGTAATGGATAAGCTGGCCCAAAAAAGCGGCATTGCGGATATTCAGTTGCTGAAGCTCGAAGGCGGGCTTTTTCGGCAATTTCGGCTTGGGCTCGACCTGCAAGGCGGAACCCACCTTATATACGAGGCGGATTTGAAAGATATTAATTCGACCCAAAAGAGCGATTCAATGGCCGCACTTCGCGACGTTATCGAGCGGAGGGTAAACCTTTTCGGTGTTTCAGAGCCTGTCGTTCAGGTTGAAAAAACAGGAGATTCGTGGAGGCTCATTGTCGAACTTGCCGGTATCAAGGATATCAATCAAGCCATTAAACTTATCGGAGAAACTCCGTTTCTTGAGTTTCGGGAAGAGCGCCCCGAGGGCGAAACAAAAAAAATATTGGAAGACCAAAAGAATGGACTGCAGGCGGATGTTGACCCGTACTTTACTCCGACCCCGCTTAACGGAAAATATCTAAAAAGGTCTGACGTTGAATTCGACAATACTTCACTTCGTCCAACAATTGGCCTTCAGTTTAACGACGAGGGAGCTTCCATGTTTGAAGAAATTACTGGACGCACTATCGGCAAGCGCCTCGCTATTTATCTTGATGGCGCTCCGATCAGCGCCCCTGTTGTTCAGGGAAAAATATCCGGAGGCAAAGCTCAGATAACGGGAACCTTCACACCAGACGAAGCAAAAACACTCGTCGGACGGCTTAATTCTGGAGCGTTGCCGGTTCCGATACATATCATCTCACAGCAGTCTGTTGAAGCAACACTCGGACAGGACTCTCTTGGAAAAAGTTTACACGCAGCACTTCTCGGATTTTTAGTTGTTGCACTCTTCATGATTCTTTGGTATCGCTTGCCGGGCCTGATTGCGGTGCTGGCATTGACCATTTATGTTTCGGTTGTTCTCTTTATCTTTAAACTTATTCCGGTAACGCTTTCATCTGCCGGTATTGCCGGATTCGTTCTTTCGCTTGGCATGGCGGTTGATGCAAATATTCTTATATTTGAGCGCTTCAAAGAAGAGATCCATCGGGGAAGGAATTTATATGATGCTTCGCACGAAGGGTTCACGCGCGCGTGGACTTCTATTCGAGATTCGAACGTTTCAAGCCTTATTACTGCCGGCATTCTCTACTGGCTTGGCACAAGCATTGTAAAAGGATTTGCGCTTACTCTTGGTATCGGCGTTTTGATAAGTATGTTTTCCGCAATCACCGTATCGCGAACATTCTTATTTTCGCTGATGAGCCCGCGCATGACGAAATTCAGGATATTATTTTTAAGCGGAATCTCGCACTAATAGTTCCATGAACATCATTCCTAATCGAAAAATTTTCTACTGGCTTTCGGGGACGCTCATTGCGGTAAGCATCATACTGTTCGCGGTATTCGGTTTGAAAGAGGGAATAGATTTTACGGGGGGCTCCCTTCTTGAGGTTGAATACGCGGGAACCCGGCCCGATTCGGAAACGGTCCGGAACGCAATAGCGCCACTCGGGCTCGGAAACGTCCTGATACAGGAAACAGGCGACACGGGCGTTATTCTGCGATTCAGAGATGTTGATGAACAGACTCATCAAAAAATCCTCGGCGTTCTTAACGAAGGATCCCAAGCAAGCGCCAATGCTCCGGGTATCCACCAGAAGCGGTTTGATACTATCGGTCCGACAGTCGGACGGGAACTTCGCCAGCGTTCACTTCTTGCGATTCTTTTGGTTCTCGTACTTATTCTTATATATATTGCGTGGGCGTTCCGAAAAGTTTCCAAACCTGTAGCTTCGTGGAAATATGGAGTCGTAGCGCTTGTAGCACTTTTCCATGACGTCTTTATTCCGACAGGAGTTTTCGTATTTTTGGGAAAATTTTACGGAGTTGAAGCTGATACGCTTTTTGTAACCGCGGTCTTGACAGTTTTAGGGTTTTCCGTTCATGATACCATCGTGGTGTTTGACAGGATTCGCGAAAACCTGAAAAAGGGCGCTATGCGCGAGATGCTCTTTGCAGATGTTGTTGAGATGAGCGTTCAGGAAACCATTATCCGTTCAATAAATACCTCATTTACCGTCCTTCTTTCCCTTTTGGCGGTGTTCCTTTTTGGGGGTGAGTCGGTCAAATACTTTACACTGGCCTTGATTATTGGCGTGGTAGTTGGTACATATTCATCAATATTCATTGCAAGCCCTCTTTTGGTCACATTGCATTTGTATAGTTCAAAAAATGCAGAGCCTATCAAAAAAACCAGTAAATAAGCCATTTTTTAGATTCGAGGGCTTAAAAAAGCCCAAAAACTTGACAAGCTCTTGACTTTTATTTTAAATGTTATAAACTAATAGTAACACGGTTCTGCCCGGATTTATCAAAAGAAACTGGCAGCCGGCTAAGGTCACATGAACCCAATTTCACTCCCGGTGCATCCGAAGGATGCAACCGCAAAAATATTAAAGTCTATTTCAAATAAACGAGCAGAAGATGTCCTGAATCGGCGTTTTGGCATTCGCGGCAAAAAGCATACGCTTGAAGCCATCGGGAAGCAGTACGGCATTACTCGCGAACGTGTTCGCCAGATCGAGGAAGCGGCCATGAAAAGCCTTGCGGAAAATGATTCCGTGAAAGCGGAGCTTGTCAGCATTACTCCGCAACTGAAAGAGCACTTGCAAAACCACGGTGGGGTTTCGGAGGAGGGACGCTACTTTTCAAGCGTTGCAGACGAGAAATATCACCCGCATCTTAACTTCCTGCTTCTTCTCGCGCGTCCGGTTTCCCGAAAAGAAGAGGATGAAAAGCACCACAACCGCTGGTATGTGGCAGACGAAACCCTCGCAAAAGCAGAAACGGTTGTCCATCGGGTCATGAATGAGCTTGATGACAAAAAGAAAGTTGTTTCTGAATCAGACCTTTGGAACATGTTTGAACGCCACACACGCGAAGTATTTGGCTTCTCAAAGGACGAAAAGGCGGTCAAGTCATATATGAGCATTGCAAAATCCATTGCTAAAAACCCCTACGGAGAGTACGGACTCGTCCACTGGCCGGAAATAAATCCTGTTGGTGTTCGCGACAAAGCGTATGTAGTTTTGACCAAGATCGGGAAACCTCTCCACTTCACGGATGTTGCAAAGCAAATTAATAAGGTTGGCTGGTCACGAAAGCGCTCCGCACACCCCCAGACGGTTCATAACGAGCTCATTAAAGATAGCCGCTTCGTGCTCGTCGGCAGAGGAATGTATGCACTCAAAGAATGGGGATACGAACCGGGAACGGTAAAAGACGTGTTACTCTCGGTTATGAAGTCCGCAGGCAAACCGCTTTCGAAAGAAGAGATTATCAAACGCGTCGGAGAAAAGCGAATTGTCAAAGCCAACACCGTTCTTCTGAATCTTCAGGATAAGAAAAAGTTTAGGAGGATTGATACCGGATATTCGTTGGTGTAAGAAGATTTATATTGGGTAAATGCCGCCTTCGGGCGGCATTTGTGTTTTTAAAAACATACGGCAAGCTTCCGAAAGCAGTTGCCAGTCTGTAAAAGGAGATTGCGGTGAGTGGAGACCTTAAGGATGTCGCTTTCGACTTTGTTGAAAAGGATCCGATTTCAAACAAGCAGAAGCTTGCGAGATGGTTTGGCGTTGCGCTGGTCGTGGTTGATCGGTGGGCGAGCGGCATCGCGGCCAGTCTTTGACACAAGAATGTATTATACGGTTTATAACAAGGCAAAAAGGCGAGTAATATCGCCTTTTATTCTTGTGTGTAAATACCAAAAGAGTTGACAAATAGAACAAATATATGCTATAATATTAGAGATTGCGACATCCTACCTCTCATGCTTATTGCATTGGCAGAATAAGGTTGCGAGTGTGGGTCGGCAACGCCCAGCCCCGTCAAGGCTCTGGCGCCAGACATCCTATTCAAGAGACCGTCGCGACGGTCTCATCTTTAATTCTGTAATTTTGGTGGTATAATCATCTATATGCCCTCGACAGATTTTCTTGATGTAATAAAAGCCTTTTGGCCGTACATGGTACTTACGTGGTGGTTTTGGCTTCCCCCGGTTCTTTGCTACGGCGCATGGGAGTCCTGGAAATATTATCTGAAGAAGCGCTATTTTGCCGGACTTAGCTGGGTGCTTCTTGAGGTAAGAATCCCGAAAATGATCGCAAAGCCGCCTCAAGCCATGGAGCAGATATTTGCGGGCTTGCACGCGGGATTTCGCCATTTTGATTTTGAGGAAAAATACTGGCTTGGGCTTCAAACTGACTTTTTTTGCTTTGAGATTGTAAGCGTTGGCGGAAGATTGCATTTTTATGCATATGTCCCGACTCAATATCGGAATCTTTTTGAGTCCCTTGTGTACTCCCAATATCCGGAAAGCGAGATCAAGGAGTCCGAAGATTATCTAGCCAGAGTTCCCGACGACATTCCGAACGAGACCTGGAACTTGTACGGCTCGGAGTTTGCGCTTGCAAAACCAGATCCGTACCCGATACGAACATATAAAGAGTTTGTTATTGAAGACATTTCTTCAAAAGAGGAAATGAGAAAAGTTGACCCGCTTTCGGCACTTGCTGAAGTTTTAGCAAAGATAAAACCCAACGAAATTGTCTCAATCCAGCTTTTAATACGGCCGGTGGGAGACGACTGGAAAAAAGAGGGGGAGAGACTTGTGGCAAAGATGATTGGAAAGGAAATTCCAAACGAAACCAGCGGCTTGGCAAAATTTCTTTCAGGTGTTCAATTTAAGAACCCACTAGAAAGTTTTGGCGAAGCGGTCTCCGCTCATCCCTATAGAGAACTCGAGGTTGGCAAAGAAAAATCGAGGCGTGAAGGAACACTCATGCAACATCTTTCGCCGGGCGAAAAAGATGTTGTTACTGCGATTGGTCGTAATATTACAAAGCTTGGTTTTGAAACCGTGCTTCGCTTTGCATATATTGGGCGGACCGACGAGTTCGATATGATGAATTTTGCCGCGATGAATGGTGTGCTTCGCCAGTTCAACACTCAAGACCTGAACAGTTTTAAGGTCCAGACAAAAGCGCTTACAACAGGCAAATGGTATAACCCCTGGAGAGCCCGCGTCAAAGTAAAGCGGAAAAGGATATTTTTCAGGTATGTACGTGGACGGAAGCCCTTCTCAGATATTCGCCTCTTAAGGTCAAAGCCGTTTGTCTTTAATATTGAAGAGCTTGCAACTATTTACCACTTCCCGGGAGAGACGGTCGGAGCATTCACGACGCAGCGTGTTGAAGCAAAAAGGGGAGAACCGCCGGCAGATTTGCCAATGTAATTTTTTTATGCTATAATATAGTAAAGGAAAAACGCGCATACGAACGTGCGCGCGAGTTCTCGCATGACGAACGAAGACGGCGAAATAACATATTTTGCAGAATCAAACTTCCGCAACCAGCGGAGGCGTTTTGGTATTCAGCGCGTTGATCGCAGGAAGCACATGTACGTCATCGGAAAGACCGGCATGGGGAAAACGACCCTTCTTGAGAACATGGCAATCCAGGATATCCAGTCCGGAAGGGGGCTTGGCATTGTGGACCCGCACGGAGAATTTGCAGAAAAAATGGTGAGCTTTGTTCCAAAGGAGCGCATTAAAGATGTTATTTATTTCAACCCTTCTGATACCGAGTTTCCGATCGCCTTTAACCCAATGGAGAAAGTCGGACTGGAGCAGCGGCATCTTGTCGCCTCGGGGCTTTTGGGAGTTTTTAAGAAGATATGGCCGGACGTCTGGTCGGCGCGCATGGAGTACCTCTTATCAAACGCAATTCTTTCTCTTCTGGAAATTGAAGGCTCAACGCTTCTTGGCATCAACCGCATGTTTGCGGAAAAAGATTTCCGGAAAACGATTGTGAACCAGCTGACTGACCCGGTCGTGAAAGCATTCTGGACAAAAGAGTATGCGTCATATCAAGAGCGTTTCGCGACAGAGGCTTCAGCCGCAATTCAGAATAAAGTCGGGCAATTCGTATCAAACCCGCTTATTCGGAACATCATCGGGCAGGCGGATTCCTCATTCGATATCCGGAAAGTAATGGACGGGCAAAAAATTCTCATTATGAATCTTGCCAAAGGGAAGATAGGAGAAGAAAACTCGCGTCTTTTGGGAGCGATGCTTGTGACTAAAATATATCTTACCGCAATGACCCGTGTTGATATTCCGGTGGAAGAAAACAGGAAGGACTTTTACCTCTATGTCGACGAGTTTCAAAATTTCGCCACGGAGTCGTTCGCGAGCATTCTTTCTGAGGCCCGCAAATACCGGCTGAATCTCATTTTGGCGCATCAATATATTGCCCAGATGGATGAAACGGTGCAGGACGCGGTCTTCGGCAATGTTGGCACAATGGTATGCTTTCGCGTGGGGGCGCAGGATGCCGAGCTCCTTGAGAAAGAATTCGGTCCGGAGTTCATGGCGCTTGACCTTGTTAATCTCGGATTTGCCCAGATATATCTCAAACTTATGATAAGCGGAGTCGCCTCCCGCCCTTTTTCAGCAACTACGCTGGCGCCGTATCCCATGCAGAAAGATATCAGTAAAGAAGAGATTATTTCGGCATCACGTGAAAAATACGGTCTTGAGCACTCAAAGGTTGTTGAAAGAATCGTCGAATACTTCGCACAGGGTAAAAAGGAAGAAGTGCTAAACACTGAAGGGGGAGAGGTTTTAGCCGAAGAAGAAAGACCGCGGCGGGAACGGAGAGACCGTGACGGGGAGCCGAGAAAGAAACTTTTTGAAGCGCATTGCATTGTTGATGGGAAAGTTACGATGGTGCCGTTTGAGCCGGACGGCAGGCGTCCAGTATACTGCCAGGAGCATCTTGAAATGCTGAAGCAGGGAACCCTCCCGCCTCCGGAAAGAGTAAACGTTCAACGGCAAGAGCGCCAGGAGCAGCCACCGCACCATTCCCACGAAGAAATTCCTCAGCGGGAAAAAATTGATGCAGAGTTGCGAGTGCCAGAACAAAGCGGAGGGTGGACGTCTTCGCGAAGCGAGAGAAATGAGGACTCTGTGCCCCAGAGAAGGACTGAGCCGCCTCGGCATGATTCTCCGCGTCGGGAGATACCACAGCAAAACCGCGAACGATTCCGCCCCATACCGCCGCCAATTAGAATGAATCGTCCCGTGCTTCGCCACGATATTACTCAGCGCCCTCTTTCTTTAGCCGATCTTCCGAGGAATGAACGTCAGAGACCCAACCATCATAATGGGGAACAAGCTGAAGAAACCGACGTTGCTGTAAAAAAAGTTTCCGATACGACAGACCTTAAAACGCTACTCAATAAATTTTTAAAGGAAAAAGCGGAAAATAAAAATCCCGAACCGCAGGTATATAAAACAAGCGCAGAAAAAAACGGAGATACCGAATCCGGTGTCATACGCCCCGGAGAGTCGATAAAGTTCTAAAAAACATCCCGCTTGATGCAGGATGTTTTTTGATTTGCATTGTTGTTTAATGTAAATAGTGTTTCTACTATTTTTTAGGTGTTTTATATTCGTACGAGAGTGCATTCACTTCCGCGGTATCATATATCCGTATTCCGTCGTCAAACCAAAGGACAAATTCAGCAATACTGGCATCCAACACCGCACGGCTGCATATCGTACACTGCAGACGTGTTGATTTTTTTTGTTCTCCTGCCTCATCTACTCTCGTAAAATATATTCTGCTTCCCTGCATATTCCTTCCATTTTTCAGTGCATCCATTATCGCGCGTTGTTCGGCATGGATACAGCAGGTTCTATCATGGCGAAAACCTGTCGGAATTTCGTATTCATCTAAACACGTACGGAACTCAGCATTATTTTGGGGAGGGGAATTAAATCCGCGGGCAATAATTTCGCCGTCTTTTACAATGACCGAACCGCAATGGGCTCTCAAGCATAACGATTGGGCGGCCGTTTTTGCAGCTTCGGCAAAAAATTTTGATAGTCCCTGTTCTTCCGCGGGTAAAGCTATGCGCATAATTTCTTTTTTAAGCTTTTTCGACTCGTTCCGTATATTCGCCGATCTCGGTATTTACCCTCACGATATCCCCCTCTTCGATAAATAGGGGAACATCAAGTGTTGCTCCGGATTCTAACGTTACAATTTTTGTTCCGCTTTGCGCGCGGTCCCCTTTAACGCCTGGCGGAGCTTCGGTAACCTTGAGTTCAATTTTGATGGGAGGTTTTATCGAAAGTATCTTTTCCTCGTAGACAACGGCTTCGCATTCGGTATTCGGCTTAAGCCAGCGCACGATATTTCCAACCCTTTCTTCTTCAAGTGGAAAACGCTGCGAAGGATTTGCCGGATCGACGAACACATGCTCTCCGCGGTGAGAGTAAAGAAATTTTATTTTCTTTTTTTCAATATCGGCCTCCTGGAATGAATCGGATTGCTTGAAGTTTCTGGAGACTACCTGCCCCGTGATGAGATTTTTAAGCCGTGTTTGAACAGATGAGCCGCCTCTTCCCATGTGAAGATGTTTTACATCAAGAGCCTCAAGGAGAGAGCCATCCATGAGGAATATCGAACCGTTTTTTAGATCATTCATTGACAGCATACCTATCTTATATAATCAAAATTTCTAAACTCGTCAATAGTGGAGTGCACATATGTATAGTTTGAATACTAGCCTAACTATTTGGATGGTAGGATAAAAAATGATAAATAAAGAAGCCAAAAACCGAAAATTTGGTATGTATGTTTATCAAGCTTTAGTAATTATCCTAGTAACCTTTAAAAATGAATAATTTTCTACCAGAGAGTAGTGTAAATAAATCATTTTCACTGAAATTTTAAGCAGAATTATTTGAGGGCGGTCTTATCCACACCCATAGAGCACTATAATATAGTGGTAATGTTAAAATACTTATATCAATTCTTACATCTTTATCTATACCTGACCTGTCGGATTTTTTTAACTAATTTCGAAGAAAAAATTTGGGAGGGGTTTCAACAAAGAAAATTTTTCTATCAGCAATTTTTGCGATAACGGCATCGCAGTTTTTTCTTTTAACATATTTAATTTCTGCTAACGCGGCAGACACCGGGGTTCCGCAAATTTTAAGCTATCAGGGGCGGTTAACAAACTCCTCCGGCTCTCTTCTCGGAGGCGCTGCTCCGGGTACAACTTTTTATCTCAGGTTCTCTCTTTGGACAACTGCATCAGTCGGAGGAGGAGGACAACTATGGCCGATGGCTTCAAGCACCCCATGCGCACATTCTCTCCCTGTCATTGACGGTGTTTTTAATGCGGGCATTGGCGATACGCTTGAATGTTCCGATGTCCTCAATTTTAACTTTGAGGATACGAACTCAGTATATCTCCAAGTTGATGTTTCGTCGGATAATCTTTCATTCGAAACGCTTTCTCCCCGCCAGCGCGTCGATTCTTCTGGGTTTGCAATCAATGCGGCTACATTGCGGGGGCGTGTTCCGGGAAATACTCCGAATACGCTGTTGCGGCTGGACTCAACCGGAGGATACACGATAGTCGGGAACATGGGAGTTGATACGCTTTCCGGATTTAACGGAAATCTTTTAAGTCTTCAGACTGCAAGCACAACCCGTTTTAAGGTAGATCAGGGCGCGCGCGTTACAATTGGTACTGATACCTCCTCGGGTCTCTCGCAGTTAACGGTAGTTTCAACTTCGAGCGCGTCCATACCCCTGACTCTTCAGGGTTTTTCCGGGCAGTTGTCAAACTTGTTTCAGATTGCTTCTTCGTCCGGGGCAAATCTTGTTATGATTTCAAGCGGTGGCAACCTTACGGTTACCGGTTCAACAACCATAAGCGGTGTTATTAATGCATCCGGAGGGATAAATCTTTTAAGTATTCTGAATTGTAATGGCTCTGGGCTACTCGAAACAAATTCTTCCGGCGGAATTCAGTGTGGTGTTGACGACATCGGTAGTGGCGGGTCGGGGGACACAGTATTTGATCCCATAAACGGGGCTATCCGGCTCACGACCTCAACCGTTCGCGTCGGTTTTGGAACGACTACGCCTTATGCAAAACTTTCCATCCAGGGGAATACTAACGGAACCCCTTCAACAACCGTTGCGATCCTTCCTGCCTCCGGGCAAGCTGCGAACATTCTTGATATTTATACGACGGCAGGCGTTTTAAATACTGTTATCGATTCTTTAAATAGGTTTGGTCTCGGAACGACTTCTCCGGGATTTACACTTAGCGTTGCGGGGACTCTCGGCGTTACGGGGACCTCTTCTCTTCAAGGCGCAGAGGCAATTTTTATTAATGACACCGGAAATCTTCTTGTCGGCGGAACAGTAAGCATTACGGGTTCAAGCACCATTCAGGGAGAACTGAACGTCGGAGCGACATCAACCCTCTCGGGAATTCAAAACACCGGTTTCATC
>Ga0154922_133_pt1 | contig 8438 bp, 8 predicted proteins | sample RifCSPhighO2_01_FD_105891 | JGI IMG/M metagenome (GOLD analysis project Ga0154922, IMG submission 105891) | Candidatus Sungbacteria bacterium RIFCSPHIGHO2_01_FULL_47_32
CTAATTTCGGGCTATATTCTGCTTTGATCGGTTTTGTTGATGCCATATTATTTCAAAAGTTCATCAGCTGATACTTTAAGCGCATCAGCCAATTTTTGAATTGTCGCAAGGGTAGGATTCTTTTTGCCATTCTCAATATTGCTGATATATCCTCTATCTACATCTAATGCACGAGCAATATCTCCTTGCGACATCTTCTTTTTTGTTCTGATGCGCTTCATATTTTGACCAAGTTTTGCAGAGATTTTATTCATATTCCGTTATTCACAATATATCATGTTGATGTATTGCTGGACAATGGTATACTATAATCTATCATGGTATTTATGAAATTAGTCGCCGCCAATTTTTTCAAAAAAGAAAGCCGAAGCCCGCGCGGATTCCTCCCCAGACCCCTCCTCCGCGCGGACGAGTCCGAATTCCGCACCCCGCCACCATTCCCCCAGAAAAATGAGGCGGGGTGCGGTCAGGAGTTTTTCTCGAAAAAGGTTCGAGCAAATGCTAAAATAACACCACCAAACGAAGCATTGTCGGAATTAAGAAAGCGGAGCGATTTTGCGGGAGCCAAAATCGCGCTATCAATTTTTTCAAAACCTTTTCCGCCTACGGCGGAAGCCGTGAATTCCCAAAGCTCCCCCAAATTGAAATCATGAAAGACCTCAAACCAAAATATTTTCTCTACGCGAGGAAATCAACAGAGGACGATGACCACCAAATTATGAGTATTGAAGCTCAACTCTTTGAGCTTCGCGAATATGCGCGTAGAGAAAATGTGGAAATTCTTGAGGAATTTCAAGAGTCGAAAAGCGCAAAAAAGCCGGGGCGAGAATTGTTCGGCGAGATGATGACGCGTATTGAACGAGGCGAGGCAAACGGGATAATTGCGTGGCATCCTGACCGTCTTGCGAGAAATAGCGTGGACGGTGGGCGCGTCATCTATCTCGTTGATACCGAACAAATCGCTTTTTTACGCTTTCCGACATTTTGGTTTGAGCCAACTCCGCAAGGGAAATTCATGTTGCAGGTGGCGTTCGGTCAATCCAAGTATTACTCGGATAACTTGGTTGAAAATATCAATCGCGGTATCCGCCAAAAACTCCGCCGTGGCGAATGGCTGACAAAAGCGCCATTTGGTTATGTAAATAATCAGAAAACGCGAACAATAGAACCGCATCCGACACTTTCAAAAGTCATTGTCCGCGCTTTTGAGGAATTCGCCACCGGAAAATATACGCTCGGAAGTTTGGCGGAGTTTTTGGCTGAACTCGGTTTGGAAACTCGGCACCGAACGCCACTTGCCAAAGCGTCCATTTCCAGAATGCTCACTAATCGAGCGTATTTAGGTTTAGTAAAACATAAAGGCGAATATCACGAAGGACGCTTTGAACCAATTCTTTCCGCAACGCTTTTTGAAGCCGCGCAGGAAATATTGCGCCGTAAGGCAAAGCCCCGCAAATCCAAACAACGCCACGATTTTCCATTTACCGGACTAATGATTTGCGGAGAGTGCGGCTCGGCGATCACGGCGCAATTTTCGCGCGGCAAGTGCGGCGGAATATATCGCTATTATCGTTGCACCAAAAAGAAAGGCGTTTGTTTGCAAAAATATATCCAAGAAAAAGACCTTGCCGCGCAAATCAAAGCACGGCTTCAAAGCGTTGCTATTTGCGACGAGTGGATTTCTAAAATGTTAAAGCAAGTTGACGAATGGGAAAAGGAAAATAATCACTCGTCGCAAAAGTTTGTCCAAAATCTGAAAAACAAAATATCTAAAACGCAAGAGAAACTGGACAAGCTCGTTTCCGCTTACATTGACGGCGACATACCCAAAGAAAACTATTTGCCGAAAAAAGAGGGGCTATTAAAACAAAAAGTTTCTCTTGCGAACGATTTGGAAGATTTTGGACAAACAGGAAAGAATTGGCTCCAACCCTTGCGTGCGTGGATTTTAGATACGAAAAAAGCCAAAAATTTGGCTTCTTCCGAAAACTATGGAGAAATGAAGCGGTTTGTTCAAAAAGTCGGAACGAACCCCAAATTTTTGGACAAATCCATTTCCTTTTCTTTTTGCCCGCCGTGGGATTTTATGGCTTTGCGCCTTGCGCAAAGCCACCAAGCCGAGGGGCGAAGCCCCGAGGCAACATCAGCGAAAAAGTTGAAAAGTTTTGAATTGTGGACCTACGGGGAGTCGAACCCCGACTTACTCCATGCCATGGAGCCGTGATGCCGCTTCACTATAGGCCCTTGTGACTATTTAATTTTCGGCATCATTTTTTTAATATTGGAAATTTTTTCTTTAATGTCCAGCCCTTTTCGTTCTTCTGCCATTTTTGCCTTCTTTTTTTCCTCGGCTTTCATTTGGAGTTCGAATTCCGAAAGAACTTGTGAGGCCTCTCTCTGAAAATCTTTCGGAGATGGTAGTTGACCGGATTCAGTTTCTTTTTGGATGGATGTGGTTTCAACCGGGCGTGCATGGAGTTTTTTATTTATGGTTTCCATTGCGTCATACAGTTCGTGCGCTTGTTTTGTCATGAGGTAGATGACTGTTTTCAGTTCTTCGGCATTTTTTGCCTCTGTCACAGAAAAATTCGCGATCGTATTCTTTGTTCTGACGAAAAGCGTATACGTAATCGCCGCAAACGCTTTTAAGGCCATATCGAACTCCGTGATGTTTTTTTGCTTCTCAAGAGGCGCCAAGAACGCCCCCTCTTTTTTCAAAATTTTTCCCCACTCCTTTATATTCTTTTTTTCAAGCGCATATGCTTTTTCGCGGATGTTTTCCGTAAGAACTGAAACATTTCCTCCGGATATTTCAAGGAAGACAAGAATGTGTGGACAGAAGATGCCAGGGATGCTTTCCAGGATAATTCCCCAAAGGCCCCAATCTTCCTTTGGAACAAACTTCTTCACTATTTCCAATATGTTATTGTGGCAGTCCATTGGTTGTCGGAGGTCGGCTCGGCAGGGTTTGAATCTGCGGCCATCAAGGCATATAAAACATATATGTGGTTCACTCGCTCGAAAAGAAAAAATGGGAGTGCATGGACTCGAACCATGAACCCCGGAGGTATAAGCTCCGTGCTCTAACCATTGAGCTACACTCCCACGATATTTTCATTTCTTGCTCCCTGCCGCGCATACGCTTGGCGCTTTGCCATTGAGCTATGTGCCAGCGAATATCTTTTTCTTCCAGCATATAATAGCAGAAAAACAAGAAAAAACAACCCCGACGAATGCGGGGTTGTTTCAAGATTTCTGCGTTACGCTGCAGCCATCATTGCCGCAAATTCATCTTTTTCAATAGTTTCTTTTTCGATAAGGTGCTTGGCGATTTTTTCAAGCTTGTTTCTGCGGGAAGTAATTATCTCACGGGCCCTTTTGTAGGCGCCGTCAATGGTCTTTCTCACTTCAGAATCAATGAGCTCGGCTATTTGTTCGGAGTAATTTCGCTCATGTCCGAATTCTTTTCCAAGGAATACCATTTCCTCCTCTCCTCCAAAGACAGCCGGTCCAAGTTTTTCGGACATGCCATAGCGCATAACAAGGCTTCGGGCGATGTCGGACGCTTTTTTTAGGTCGTCACCCGCGCCGGTTGTTATTTCGTTGAAGACAACTTTTTCGGCTACATACCCTCCGAGAGAAACCGCAAGCTCGTCGAGAAAATTCGAACGGGAGAATAAATGTCGGTCTTCCGCCGGAATTTTCAGGGTGTAGCCTGCCGCGCGCCCGCGGGAGACGATGGATATTTTATGCACCGGGTCGGCGTTCGGGAGGGTTGCCGCAACCAAGGCGTGTCCCGCTTCGTGGTAGGCGGAAATTTCCTTTTCCTTTACCGATAAAATATGGCTTTTTCGTTCGGGGCCAAGCATGACCTTTTCAATGGACTGAATAAGGTCGAGTTCATTCACTATTTTTTGGTTTTTGCGCGCGGCAAGTATTGCGGCTTCATTCACGAGGTTTGCAAGATCCGCTCCGGCAAAACCGGGAGTGCGTTCAGCTATCATGCGGAAGCGCACGTCTTTTGCCAGCGGCTTGTTTTTTGCGTGGATTTTCAAAATTTCTTCGCGGTCGTTTATATCCGGAAGGTCGATGGTAACGCGGCGGTCGAAACGCCCCGGGCGCAGAAGTGCCGGGTCTAAAACGTCCGGCCTGTTTGTTGCCGCCATGACAATTACCGATTCGTTTGTCTCAAACCCGTCCATTTCAACAAGGATTTGGTTTAGCGTTTGTTCGCGCTCGTCGTGCCCTCCGCCGATGCCTGTCCCGCGGTGGCGTCCCACGGCGTCTATCTCGTCTATGAAAACGATTGAAGGAGCTGATTTTTTCGCAAGCTTGAAAAGGTCGCGTACCCGGGAAGCGCCCACCCCGACGAACATTTCAACGAATTCGGAACCAGACATTTGATAGAATGGCACGCCCGCTTCTCCCGCGACTGCTTTTGCGAGGAGTGTTTTTCCCGTTCCGGGTGCTCCCATGAGAAGGACTCCGCGCGGGATGCGGGCCCCGATATCGAAAAACTTCTTTGGGCTTTTCAAAAAGTCCACTATCTCCTTCAGCTCCTCTTTTGCTTCTTTTGCTCCGGCTACATCCTTGAACGTGGTGCGCTCACGTTTGCTGTTGGGCATGATGAGGCGCGCCCGCGACTGCCCGAAGGTGAATGCCTGCATGGAACCCTGCCGGAGCTGTCTGGCAGACCACCAGATGAAAAACCCGATAACAAGGATTGGGAGAAGAAACGGCAAAACAGCGCCTATCCAGAAAAGAAAACCGCTTTGCTCCTGAATTTCTATGGAAACTTTTTTTAATTTCTCGGTGTCAACCGAGTAATTTTTAAGCGTTTCGGAAAGCCCCGATTCCGATTCTTTCCGCGACAAAAGAATGCTTTTGTCATTCAGCGTAACTTCAAGGTTGTTCTCGCGGACGACGATCTTTGAGACTTCATCACTATTTATTTTTTGGACGAGTTCCGAGAGGGTTACCTTCTTCTTCTCTTGGAGGGAATCGGAAAAAAGAGAGCCGAGGAGAGCTATCGTCATGAGGATAAGCACTCCGTATGTGAGATTTTTTGATATAGATTTCATACAAAGAATTATATAGTATTTTGGACGATGCCGCAAGAAGCAGGAAGAACAAGATTTTTTAAACTTGATTTTAACGGCAAAAAGTGATATACTAAAGGCACCACCACTCTTTGATAAATGATGTTGCCGGAGACGGCATATGCAAAAAACCCTTATTATCCCGCCCGGAAAAGTAGGATTGGTTCTTGGTGGAGGGGGCTTTTTTGGTTCTTTTCAAGTAGGAGTGCTTGAAGTGCTTTCAGAATATGGAATTCCGATAGAAAAGGTTGCGGGCACATCGGTGGGCGCCATCGCCGGAGCCGAGATTGTTGCCAGCAATTTTTCCGCCGCGCACCTTAAAAACATCTGGCTGAATGGGATAACAAGCCCGGATATCGTATTTGATCGCAAGGCGGTTCATAAGATATTTCTCGGAGATTCGGTATTTAGAATAGAGCCCCTTCTCAATCTGATAGGCGGAAATCTTGATTTAAATAACCTCCTTGCGAGCGATAAGGAATTTATTGCGACGACCACCCATATTCCCTCGGGCAAAGTCGTGTATTTTTCGAATAAAGACCCGCTGATATTGGAAGATCCAATAAAAATGCTTTTAGCCATTGTCGCTTCCTGCGCAATTCCGGTTGCTTTTCCTCTCGTAAAGATTGTGTCAAAAGATCCGTGGAATAAATCGGAGAGCCAGGAACTTACCGAGCAGTTCTATATTGACGGAGCGTATCGCCGTCCGCTTCCGATCAAAAAAATGATCGAACTTTTGAACGGCGTTCATGACGGCTGCAATACGGTTATTGTCGTGCGGTGCCATTCTGATAAAATTATGCGTCCCATGCCCAAGCGGACGCACGAGAGAATCCTCTATTCACAAGGGATTTCGCATAACGGAAAGGAAAAAGATGAGATTGCCTATATCCGGGAAAAATACGCCGGGAAAATAAACCTTATCGTTATCGAGCCGGATTTTTTTCCAAGCACTCTCGGCACGCTTTCGTTCAAAAAAGGAGACTTCGGGAAAGCTATCGCCGAAGGGCGGCGCGTGGCGATTCGCGAGCTTGAGCATCTGCTTGATTATTTTTCGAACAACTCTGCCGGAGGAAATTCTTCAGTGCCTCCACCTTCCCCTTTGCCACCACAGGGTGGCGAAAGAACAGAGGGCAACTAATAAAACTGCAATTCGGGTGAACTGCAGTTTTTCTTTTGTACGTGGTGAATTATAAATCAGAAGCGCTATGTATAATCTGGCTTTTTTTCTTTTAAATTCAGTTCGGCATTCGCGGCTCGCGCCATGACAAATAAAAGGCTTGAAAGGCGGTTCAAATACGAAAGAGTTGGTGTTTTTGGGGCGTGTTTAAGTGAAATAGCAAGTCGCTCCGCTTTGCGGGCAAGTGTCCGCGCATAATCAAGGTGTGCTGAAAGAATAGATTCTCCGGGAACCGTGAACGAGCGTATTTCGGGAAGTTCTTTGGCGAGTGAAGCCAAGTGCTCCTCAAGCTCTTTTACCTTTTTTTCAGTTATCGTTTCAACCGGAGATTTTTTACTTGACCCGATTTCTGCCTGGATAATAAATATGTCTTTTTGAACGGTTTCGAGAGTTTTAGCGATGTTCCTGCCTTTTGCGTGCGCCCGGCAGATCCCTAAATATGAATTCAGCTCATCAAGTGAGCCGAGAACCTCAAACACGGGATTACTTTTAGGGAGTCGCTTGGCGGAGCCGTACAGAGTTGAAGTTCCGGAGTCGCCCGAGCCGGTAAAGTATTTCATACGGATATTGTCGTACAAAAAACCTCTTTTTGCAAAAGGAAGTTTTTAGTACGCAGTGCGCGTTGGCGGTATCTTTCCAAGTTATACCGACCCCGCTCGGTCTAGCGTTTTGAAATCAACCCCTCGACTATCGGGTGGAAGTGGCCTTTGTATTTTTCTTGAATACTCGGAATTTCCCAGTCATTTTCTGTCAAAATTTTTCTACAAGTCTTCGTTCCGCAAGAACAGGGCTCTTTATTGTCGGTATATGCGTTATCTTCAAAATTCCACGTGCCCTGATCGAGCGTTATTTCTTCCCCAGGCGCTATATCTCGCTTGGCGACAAGGGTTACTTCGTCAATAAGCCAGGCATTGGCATCGCAGGAGTGATTAAGGTCCTCATCTAAGCTTTCTTTCGTATTGCTATTTGGTAAAGCCAAATAGTGGTTCGGGGATACAATCCAAATCGAGCGGCTTCTGTAACTTCCTGATAAAACTTGTTCCTTAGAAATTAAAGCACCGCCAAACACCATTAGTTTTTCTCCCCGTATTATTTGTTTCTTGGCAAAAACTCCGTCGCCGTGGATGCTCGATTTACCAGGCGTGAGCTTTGGGCTAACCCACGTTCGTTGCAAGTATTGCTTTGCCATAACGTATTGTTGGCGCCTCGGCCTCCGAACTTGTTACCGGGCGGCACACCCATAAGGGATTTTGCTTGAATATTTTTGGTGCAGTATTCTTGAATTAGTCCGAACGCATTTTTGCCCAAAAAATTCGGAGCGGCTTCGCCGCAAGATTTAACAATTTCCAATTTTTCTTTGGTGGCAATTAAAAAAGGATTCAGAAAACGTACGCTCCTCGATTTTTGATTGCGTTGTGTTTACTATTCTGGCTGACCATGCTTCACCCTATCCCAAACCAATGTACGCTTCTCTAAGGAATTCTCGTAAGCTCTCTGCGCATCTCGATACTCTTTTGGCTGTGCTACCATCGCTGGTACTGTACCGGTAATAATAGATTTACTTTCGTCATATTCTTTATCTCTCTTCATCTTACTCATGAACCCTTCCGCAAATTGTTTGAAATATTCCCTAAGTAGCTGTACTTTAGTTAGTCCATTTAAGTTTTCTGCGTATTTTGTGAGATTTTCAACCTTCTCGGCACTTTCTTCTCCGTATGCAATAACATCCTCGGGCGTTACTCCTACACGGACCATATTGTGCAGATCCACACTCCGAATAACCTCGAACCCTGACGCCCAGGATGGAAGTTTGCTGGCGTCGCGCTTATCAGGATCTTTAATCGCTTCCGCAAGGATTCTTGCAAAATCATGGGTTGCATTTTCAATCGAAGCCATCTCTTGCGCTAACTCAACGCCTTCAACTCTATTTTTATCACCCGGACTTTGTTCGATACTCATATGTATAAAATTAATTTATTAAATGATATGTCGACAGCCTATCATAATTACTTGTTTGATTTACGACCTTTAATGATTAAAAATTTTTCTTTTCTTTTGCGAAACCGCCAATTCGTTTTTGCCCCCAAAATTGAATACCAATTAGTCGCCGAGTCCCTCCTGCGTCGGGATAAACTCCACGAGGCGAACCAAAACCGCTT
>Ga0154922_128_pt1 | contig 7848 bp, 7 predicted proteins | sample RifCSPhighO2_01_FD_105891 | JGI IMG/M metagenome (GOLD analysis project Ga0154922, IMG submission 105891) | Candidatus Sungbacteria bacterium RIFCSPHIGHO2_01_FULL_47_32
CAAAAACCCAGGCAAATGTGAACATGTAGACTGCACCAAGCGTTACGCTTCCAAAATTGATCCACGTAAATCCCGGGAGAGTTTCAAATAGCGTGTGGTGCAATTCCAATCCGCGGGCGCTGCGAATAGGAAGAAACCCTCCAGTGAGACAAATCGTATATGCAGCTTCTGCCCCCAAAACGCATTTCCAGCCATAGTTAGTAATTGATAGCTGTTCCATGTTTTTTGTTAATTGGTTAAATCTTTTTTCTTTTCTTCAAATTCTTTTTTGTCAATCTCGCCTTTTGCGTACCGTTCCTTCAGAATATCTGTGGCGGATTTAGCATGTTTCGAGTCGGAATGACTTCCCTCGCTCAATTTTTTAACCACCCATACAATAAGCCAGATGAAAAAAACCCAAAGAAGCAGCATCTCCGCCCAACCCAGAAAGTTGTTGTACATCATAATATATTTTTATTTATTTGATAGCGTGTACACCTTGACCAGTTCTTTTATGGCCTTCTCCTCCTCTCCCGCGCGCCGCATCTGGTGCCTTACGTGGGTGCGGAGATGATTTTCGAGCAAAAATGCATCAAGACTTTTGAGCGACCTTTGAATAGAGAGCGACTGCCCTAAAAGTTCGGGGCAGTATACTTCTTTCTCAATCGCCTTGATAAGACCTTCCATCTGGCCATGGATAATCTTTGCCCGATGAACTGCGCGCTTTTTTAATGCTTGATTTACCATAGGTTTTATTATATACGGTTTACGTTTGGCCCCTGCCCTCTTATACCCTATACCCCTATACCCTATTATGTCAAGCGCGCATGTGGAGAACTTTTATCCGTTAGTTCAGCTTTTGAAGTTCCACAATTAACTGGTCATTGTGAAGAGCCATATTAGGGTCATCAAGGACATGACGGACTATTCCCTCTTTATCCATGACCACGTATGTGTGCCCGGGAAGCCTGCCGTAGTGCATTGACGACGGGGTTACGAGCATGCCGAATGCCCGGGAAACAGAAGTATCCTTGTCAAATAGAACGGTGGCTGTGGAGAGTTCCGGCATTTTTTCAACCGCTTTCGCCCATTCCTCCGGCGGATCAACGACGACCGAAAGAACAACCACATCGTCCATTTTCAGGCGCTCATCTTTTCCGAGATACGCGACTTGATTCCAGCAAGCCGGATAGCACATGATCCCTTCATTGAAGAACAAAACCACTTTTTTGCCCCGAAGGCTTTCTGAACTAAATGTCGTCCCATTTCTATCTTTCAGGGAAAACGCCGGCGCAGGCTTATCAAGAAGACGGGCAATTGAGGCCGGAACATTCACTGATGTATTTTCCTCTTCCTTATTGCCTGCCGCGGAACTGTCCGACTTCTTTCCCGAACCCCAGAAAAAAACTAAGGCGCCAATAAGGCCGATGCCGGCAATTGCGATGCTTGTTGTGATAATATTATTTTTTTTCATATTGTTCTTTTTTAATTTGATTAATGGCTATTCTAATGATTACTATGGTTACTGTTACCAATACCAACGCCCAGACATATTCAGGAACGATTTTCACAAAACCCCCGATGCTATCGAGAAATTTTGTAAGGTATATGTTTACTCCCATCTGATAGTTTGAGTGGATAAAAAGCCTGTTTGTGAACGCAAGGAAAAGAATGACCGATCCCATCGCGATAAAAACGGCTCCCGCAACCAAATCGGATATCGCAACGGAGATCCTCCGCGCGCCAAGCGTATATTCAACCGACTTTTTATACCCCATGAATTTTTCCGTAAAATTTATCTTGTCGAGGAAAAATGCTATCAGAAATAACGGCGCGACCATTCCGAGAACGAAGCTTAGGGTATATACGCCTCCCCACAAAAGAGATCCCGGCAAAATTGAAAGAGCCATGACTCCCGCAAGAACCGGCGCACAGCAGGTTGTCGCGATTCCTGAAAAAATACCAAGGGTGTAGACGGAAAGAGCATTATGACCTTTGATAACCGGTTTTGCTTGAAATGGCAAGGAATAATGCTTCCCGAGGATTAGGATAAAACCGAGAAATAAAAGGAATAATCCGCCCACCATAAAGATGGTATTGTGATACCGGCTAAATACTTTTCCGAGGAGTGAAGCCCCAAGTCCTATCGGCATAAACACCGTAAGGATTCCAAGAAAAAATATGAATGTCATGAGGAATACCTTTTTTCTCTCCCGGAAAATTGAGGCGAAGTAGGATGGCAGAAGAACGGTAATGCAGCACGGAGCGAAAAGTGCGGCTACTCCGGCGACAAACGCCGCGACGAACGAAGCTCCGATCAATAATTCCATTTTGTTTTCGGATTCGACGAGGCCGCATAGTGATCACTATTGGCAGCGTCTATCAGTTTTAACTCTTATAAATTATTCATTTTGGCAAAAACCCAGAGTTTGTTTTTATTGAACACCACAGCCGCTTTGTCTCTTTGGCTGAGGAGAAGGTGCCCCGGCATCTACCCCGCACCCGCTTCCTCCACGCCCTCCTTGCGGCCCTGCAACCTGCGAAGCAATCCTTTGGTATCCTTGAGCACTTGAATATGCCGCGCCAAGCACTTCTTTCGGATTCACCGCGCTCCAGGAGACCTTTTTGGACTCGAAATACTTTTCGACCGTTGAGTATGTATCCGGGAACCAATAAGAGTTCACGGAAAGTGCTACGCGATACATGTCGCTCTCCGACGCATTTTGAGAAGCCATGAGCTCAAGAAGCCCCAGCATGGCCATACCGTGGTTGCAATCGGGAAAATAGGTTGAATTGCCGCAGCACGGCCGGTAAATATTCTTTGCAATATCTTCAACAAGTTTTTGCTGTGCTTCGGTCAACACTATTAACGGGTGGCGGTTAAAGTGTTCCATGGCACCCCCCTTAGCAATCGTCCACCCGCCGGTTGAGGCAAAATTGCCGGCACCCCCATATCGAGAGTCGGCCATGGGGCCTTTGGCGAGCACCGGATTTGACGTACCAAGCCCAAGCGCCCACAAAAGGTTCAGTAATAGCCCGGAATTTTTTTCTGTAATGACCAGATTCGCGTTGTTACCTTCGTAAAGAAGCTTCTTAGCTTCTTTTTCAATATCCGGTTTTGCCGCATATAAGTTGATAAATTTCTCGTCATCAATGATGCCAACACTTACCATTTTCACTCCCAGGTCCCCCCAGCGGACCGGCAACTCTATGCCTTGTGACGGCGCTATTGCTTCGGGCCAACCAGAGATGCTTGGATGCTCTGCTTCGGTAAGACTTTTGGGTTCCTGAGAGGACGCCTGATCTCTTTGCTTTGCAGTTGAAATCCACGATCCCCCAATAATTAACGAGGCAATAATGATACTGACCGGAAGCGCGTATCCTTGCGTGATGGAACTTTCCTCACTTCCGGAATTATCTTCTTTTCCCGGAACTTTTTCTTTATCTTCCATGTGTTTCTAAAATAATTGAAAAACAAAAAATCCCTATGGAGTAGGGACGAAAAAGGCGCACAATACAAAATCCGTTCGACAAACGGTTTTATACCGACGCCTTATAAAGGAGTGGGGCTGTTCTCGTGAAGAGAAAGCCAGCGAGTAAATTGATTTCTATGAAATAAAAAAAGGGCCCGTGAATCTTTCCGCCGTGAACGGACGGCAACAAGAGGTGGCGGTAGCTTGTGTCCAAAACCGAGGAATAAAAAGAGCAACGCTAACGTCCACAACGAAAGCAGGATCTCTAAAGTTGTGGAAACATACGGCGTAACAAGAGAAAAACTTTTAATAGTGTTTAAGTGGAAATTTAAAAATAGCGCCTGGCTTGCCTCCATGGGACAGTTAACACCGCCGGCAAGAGCGGCTAAGCACCCCTCGTGGCCTTGTTCTTCCTCGTGGCTCATTGCCGTAACGCCAAAAACCGTTATTCCAAGGAAACCAGCGAGTATCAAAATTGTAAGCAGAGTCTTCATCCTTTGAAGGATAGCAAAAATGGGAGCAAAGTCAACAGAGAACATAACATACTCCAATTTGACATGCTTTGTGCTTCTCTATGATAAGACTGTCGGTCTTTTGGAAGCCTCACTTCATATATGATACTCTTTATTTATGCGCGTGCTATCAATAAAAGAAAAGACGCTTCGCTTTCTGACGGCCAAGAACATTCGAATAGGTCTTGTTTCGCTGTTCTTTTTTTGGGTCTGTTTTTCTACAGCAACCAATATGCTCGCGCGCAATCTCCTTGACGCTTACGAAAAGCAGCGTTCAGCGATTATAAAAGACCGCGCGGGAGAGATCGTCCGCATTCAGCCGAACGCGAACGGATACTATGCAGAATCAAGCGAATTCCTCCCTCCGAGATTTAAAGAATTGCTTATTAAAAAAGAGGACCGTTTTTTTTATTATCACATAGGGATAAATCCTTTTAGTATTGCGCGCGATATTGCCCAACGCATTTTTTCCGGCAAGCTTGAAGGCTCAAGCACTCTTACGCAACAACTTGTAAAAATTCTACTCGGAAATGAGGAGGGAAGAACATTAAAAAATAAGATCATTGAAGCGGCGTATGCCGTGAGCCTTGAGCGGCATACGGCAAAAGAGAATATACTGACACTGTATGCCAATAGCGCATATTTCGGCAATCAGGCCCAGGGGATAAAAGAGGCAAGCCTTTTTTATTTCAATCTTCCGCCGGAATCATTAAGCGATGACCAAATACTTCAGTTGCTGGCCACTCTCAATAGTCCTTCGGGAAGATATCCTGGAACACCCGCCAATAAGAGGGTAGCGTCATCACTCGCATATATTTTCGGAGTTACCATACGCGACGAGAAAACCGCGCCAAAAAGCGGAGACGCCGATTCGTTGACCCGCCGCAGAAGCAAAACTCCTTTTGAACTGAGTTCTTTGGGTGTCGGGTGCCAACGCGATTGCGAGATCACCATCGATAAAAACCTCACGGAATCCGTTCGCGAAATTCTTTACCGAAATCTTTCGCTCCCCTCATTTGCCAGCGTAGACAACGGGGCCGTTGTCATCCTTAAGCTTCCAGAAAATGAGGTGCTCGCGATTGTCGGCTCTTCGAATCCTTTTTCTTTCGAAGCGGGGCGCCAGATCAACATGGCAGCGGAACCACGGCCAATCGGTTCAACCGCAAAACCTTTTATATATCTCAAAGCCTTTGAAAAAGGGGCGCGACCCTATTCAGAGGTTGAGGACCGCGAATATAAATATGAGATTGGAACAGGGTTTGCTTTTTATCCAAAAAACTACGATGGACAATACCGCGGAACAGTAACACTCCATCAAGCCCTTTCCAACAGCCTAAACGTACCAACCGTCAAAGTCCTTGAGTTTGCCGGCCTTGATATATTTTACAGCTTCTTAAGAGACGACCTGGAGTTTAAACCGCTTCAGCCTCTTGAAAACTATGAGCTTGGCATAGCGCTCGGGGGGCTTGAGATGGACCTTTTGACGCTTTCCAACTACTTTACGATTTTTCCCAACGAAGGAGTGCTGAAGCCGCTAAGAATTTTTAAGGAGCAACCCAATGAAAATAATTTTCTCACGCCTCCCATGGTTCGTGAGTTTTCTCAAGACCGCCGGGTGGCAAAAAGGGAGTTTACCGAGCTCATCAATAAAATACTTTCTGACCGGGAAACCGGGGTTGAACAATTCGGACTTAAAAGTAGCCTTAACTTGCCCTATCAAAATTATGCTTTAAAAACAGGCACCTCCCGTGATTTTCATGACAGCTGGACCATCGGATATACGCCTGACTTTCTTGTCGGAACATGGGTCGGCAATAGCGACAACTCCCCCATGGAACGCCTGTCCGGCCAGACCGGAGCAGGAAAAATTTGGCATGAAATAATGGAACTCGTGATGAATTCGCCTTACAACAAAAAAAAATCTTTTGCTTTTGATAACGTAAAAGAGTTTTCCGAGTCTGGATCAATTGAATACGGCCTTGCGGGGGACGACTACAACAGAGCGCGGCTGCTTCTTCAAAGTTCGGACCTTATTATAAATCCCCACGCAAACGATGTGTTTCTCCTCGAGAAAGGAACTGTGATCCCGCTTATCTCGAAAGACGCGGTACGGTGGTTTGTAAACGGGAAAGAGATAGGAAACAATTCAACTTTTTCGTGGCATCCGAAAGACGCCGGAAAATACATAATTCGCGCTCTGGATAAAAACGGAAAGAGCGAAGAGATACCTGTTTCGGTAAATCGAGAGTAACCAAAAGCCGCGGCCTTACAGCCATGGCTTTTATCTCTGTACTGGCTGAAGAGGTTTTACCTCTTCCCTCAAAAACCCAAACTTTTGAGCTTCGCCTTTGTCCCCTCTCCTATTCCGCCGAGGGCAGGTATGATCCCGTATGTAGTCTGAAAATCAATGACAGCTTGTTTGGTGAGAGGCCCAAAGTAGCCGGTAGCGCTATTTGGAGCGAGGAATCCCAGTTTAATGAGAAATACCTGAACTGCTTTGACATCATCTCCTTCAAGCCCGAAAAAGAGCGAGCGGGTAAGAGGTGTATGGGTCGTCGTTGGCGTGATAGCAGGAGAAAGCCCCTGGAGCTGTTTCTTTAAGTCTTCAATTTTTTGTTGAAGGATTTGAATGTCGGTGGAACTGCTGGGTGCTGTGGTGGATTCTTGAGTCACGGTCGCGAAAATATTCAGTTTTGCTCTTGTCTTGGGGCCGACTACTCCATAGCCGGTTGATAGGGGAGTGCCTTGGCAAATGATGGCTTGAACACATTGATACTTCTTGATTGCAGCTTCGGTAAGAACTCCGAAGAAACCGGTTGTGTTTCCTTCTGCAAGATAGGTTTGCTGGATGAGGTAGGCTTGAAGAGTTGAGACATCTTTATCTCTTAGGCCTCGATAGAGATTCTTTGTTAGGGGGAAGCCTGGAAAAGGGGTAACTTTGACTGAAGAAGTGGCTTTGGCAGTTGAAGTAGCAGTTGTGGGTAAGGTTGAAGATGAAGTGACACCTCCTAGTATGGGCCCCGTTGAACCGCCCCCACCTCCTCCAGATGAAGGTGGAGTGTATGAACCCCCGCCTCCGCCGCCGCCTCCTCCGCCACCACCCGGTGGCGGGGTTGGTGCCGCTTGCGTCGTCTCACTCACACTCGTTGATTGAGATGAGTTATTCCCTACCAGGTCATAGGCTAAGACAGTGTATGTGTATGAGGTGGAGGGTGATAGACCAGAATCAGAATATGAATTAGTTGGAGCAGTACTGATTTGAGCTCCATTTCGATAGATCGTGTATCCTGTAACTCCGACGTTATCAGTTGACGCATTCCAAGAGAGATTGATTTGGGATGAGGAGATGGCGGTTGCTGAAAGGTTTGTGGGGACAGAAGGAGGGGTGGTGTCGGGGCTAGAGTTTGAAACGGTGACCGTGACGTTGCTGGCTGTACCTTGATTGCCTGCCTGATCTCGGGCGATGGCTGAGAGGGTGTGTAAGCCATTAGATGAGAGAGTTGAATCCCAAGTCATTGAATAAGGAGACGAAGCATCTTCGGTTCCCAAGTTTGAACTATCGAGTTTGAATTGTACTCCGACAACTCCGACGTTGTCGGAAGCGTCAGCCGAGACTGTTACTGAAGAGCCGGAGACCATTGAACCATTTGTTGGTGCAGTAATAGAGACTGTAGGAACTTGGGTATCAGAAGGAGTAGTAACAGTAACACCGCCATTAACCCAGGAAGAAGTAATTGGGTTACACTCGGAGCCGCTTGGATCGCAAAGATTGCTATTCTGAAAAGTTAGTCCGGAAGTGCCGGCAGATATCGTATTAAAAGTTAAACTCATTAAGTCGCCACTGCCAGTTATTCCGGTGGGCACACCATCCACAGCCAACCGCG